>Ga0126342_10006622_pt1 | contig 20583 bp, 13 predicted proteins | sample Cyp1metagenome_FD_92528 | JGI IMG/M metagenome (GOLD analysis project Ga0126342, IMG submission 92528) | Coral microbial communities from Lord Howe Island, Old Settlement Bay, Australia - Cyphastrea 1 metagenome | ecosystem: Host-associated > Invertebrates > Cnidaria > Coral ...
ATTGGAGATGTGAGTGAGGAATAGAAATCATAACTTGACCACAATGTGGGGCCTCCAAGGGTATAGGCTGGTGAAAAAAAACACCCTTAACTTGTCCATAAATGGGCAACCAACTTACAACTCATAAAAGGCCATACTAGTAACTGCGAAACATGAAAATGAGTGATGTCAGTGAGGAATAGAAAGCATCACTTCACCAGGAACAAGCCAGATTTGAGTTGCACGCATTTTGTGTCTAAACATAGGGTACACTTATAGAATCTTGCAGTTCACAGCTTGATCATTGTTTTCAACCCGTATCATATTGCTGGTTGTCTATCACATTATTCCTCACGTTTTTGATAAAATCCCCCATGTTCCCTTTTTGTTTGGGTAAACACTGGGTCCCCCAAGTCACTAGTTATAGATTATTTTCCAATCAAGATCCATAAATTTCTGGATTACATCCTATTCTTTATTGTTGAAACCGACACTTCAATCCGCATGCGATCTCATCATTCTCATCCAACCCTGACTTTTAATGGTCATCACCATAAAGCAACTTATCCTATCCCTTAAAAAACTAATTTTCCCCACAAGGCTGTGATTTTGGGTGAAATACAAAAATCCCCCCACAGTTATGGCCATTAACTAGTTATAACTAGTTATTTCTATGGGATTATACATTCTATAGATGGGGTTATAAGTACTTATAACTGGTACCAGGGCCATAACTGCACTAAACTTCACGAAACTATGATTTTTGGGTGTTCTTCACATAGGGATTTTGGTTCGGCTTATCCTGAGACACCCTGAGACACCCTGAGACACCCTGAGGCACCGGGCTGGCCGCCAAGCGTGGCTTCGGCGGAAGGATCTTGCGGATCATGTCCTTCAGCACTTCGCTCGGCTCTTGGACCTCGAGTGCTTGGGACGGACCCTGCGGGAGGGCATCGTAGGGGATCCGCTACAGCTGTGGACACATAATCTATATTGTGTAAATTGTGTATATATATATATATTTTAATATGTTTATATGATGTATATATATATATACGTATATACAAAGTATAGGCAATGTTAATGTGTATATTGACTGTATGTATATAAAGCTAAATCGGCGAATTATCTGTCTAACTGACAATCCAATGGAATCGAATCTATACAGACAAAATTACTTTGTTTGCCCTGGCTCGAAGCTACACCCTTCAAACCTTAGCCTTAGTCAACTGCCAAATGTCATTCTCCATGAGCCACAGTCAAAGGTAACAATCAGCGCTGCGACCAGTGAGGTTGCTGCAATGTTTGAAACCAACACCGGCTGTAAGATTGCTGTCTCAACATGTCTCAATCATAGTTTGGGTGGCGATTTCAGTACTACGACTTTTCCCTTCGGCAGTTTAGTACAGATAACAGTGTCTATACTATGGTTATAAGTTTGGGGTCTACACTTCAAAAACTCGGAAATCAATCTCATCCCATCCCCTTAATATCAACACCCAGAAACCATGGTACACTAGGATCGTTTACGGGGTGTTTTTCCATGGTTTTTTCCTCTTGGATGGGACGAATCGAATTGACCAACAAATCTGCTCCCAGGCTCTCTGAGGCACCCAGACTTTCACCCACACATATTCGTTGTGATCCCTCGGTTCGTCGCTGGGATGGGCGAACATGCGTTGTGTCCACTATCACAGTGAAGATTTTCCCTAATTTCATAGATTTCCAACATATCCAAATCAATAACTTCATTGGGTTTCCCTAAATTATTAATTGGGTATCCCTAAATTCATAAATGTCTAAATTAGCATGGCCATAAATGCCATAATTGGCTAGTATATTCACCCAAGTGTAGTTCATGACTGAACAAAAAACTTCGCAGCAGCTGACTTTCAGCTGACTTTTCAGAGGGCCATCCCAAAGAGAGACTTAGGAATGGCCTCTGCCTCGAAAGCATGGCCGAAAGCATTGGGATTTGGGTTTGACAGAAAACACAGTTATGGCCATGGCTACCAGTTATAAGTGGTTATTTCTATGGGATTATACATTCATATATATTCTATAAATGGGGTTTTGTCAATACTTGTAACTGATAGCCATGGCCATAACTGCAGGGCACCCCCCAAATTTGATCATATCTTCCCCACTGGAATCACCAGTTTTTGGCATAAACACACACACACATTGTGATGCTTACAACCCACCTCGTCATATCCCTATAAATTTTAATGCTTAAATTAAATCCACAGTTCACTGATTTTGTTTGATGGAAACATATTTCTGGGCAAGTTACGATAACCATATAACACTTCTGACAGATTTGCACGTTTTGGAATTACAAGGATTTATGCTTAGTAAATCCAGGTATTAATATATAATCTCTATGGCCGATTAAACCCTTCTCATAAATCCCATTCCCCACGGAACGAGTTTTGTCTCATGTACCCTGCAAAATCCTTTTTTGGTGCACCCCATGTTCAGACTCGCCCAAAATCATATGGTTGGTTGTCTGTGTTTATATACGGAGGTTTCCTAACCTAAAATAGGGGTAGTCCCAAATCATCCAAGTCATTCGACTATTTTAGAGTGGAAACCCATGGTGACTTGGGGATGCCCGATTTTAAGAACCCCCATGACATCCCATGAAATCCTATACTTGGCTGGTGCATCGCGTGAAAAATCCTGCGGTAATCTCCATGTTCAGACACCCAAACAATATTAGGTTCGTGATATATCTCATCAAAACCCATCAACACATGATTAAAGCCCCATGGAATTATGAAAAAAACATAATCATCATTAAAACTTCAAGTCCAGTAAATCACCACTCAATCCTATAGAAAATACCATTAAATCCCATGGAAAATTCCATTGAAATCCCATGAGAATCCCATTAAATACCCATCAAATCATATAAAATCCCCGTGAACTTCCAGTAAAACCCACTAAATCCTAGTGAAATCTTCCGTTTCCCCAATTGAATCATGTTAAATCACAATTTTCCCTATTAAAAACACACATGTTCCCTAGGTCAATTTTGTACCCCTTCATCCCAGATATGTCACTCGCGTATAGCCTGACGACAACAACAAAACACCTCGGCCCAGGCGCGGCTTCCTGCTGCGCCGCAAGCGCTGCACCTCATGAAGGCACCACAAGCGGCGGTTGCAGCGGCCTTGAGGTGGAAGTTTGATGGATATTTCATGGGATGCAGGTGTTATCAGGAGTTTCTATGATCGCTTGGAACCAGCCAAGTGCTGGTGAAATGGGACTTAATGGTTTAATGGACATATCATGAGATTTGATGGGGACTTCATTGGATTTCAATTCCGTTGTACTGGGATTCTAATGGGATTTATTGCGATTGAATAAGGACTTCATGGATATTCAACTGCACTGTAAAAATGATCATTTAACGGTGAATCTAATAAGGATTTCATGGTTTTTAAAGGAAGTCAATAAGGGCTTCATGGGATTGGTTGGGAAGCTACTGAGCTATTTGATGGGGACTTATGGTCATCGATCGAATTATAGGATCAAACGGGATTTAAAGGGTCGAATTTGGGATTTCGATGAGATTCTCATGGGTTTTTGATGGAACTTACTGGAATCTGAATGGGGAATCTTTATGTGGACTTGCTGGGGACTTTTTGGGACTTGACGGATCATCAACCATGGGGAATGTGTCATATTTAAGTTAACTGTGTTTTTTTTTGTGGTGAATTTCATGGGGAATTCAACGGGGATTTCAATGGAATTTAGTGGTCAAAGGGGATTTCAAAAGGGGATTTCATGGGGATTTCATTTGATTATATAATCTACCTTGTGAGGCCCCCGTTCGATAGCTAAGTTGGTGAACGTAACTCCAATTTCACTATGGTAAACATGGTACGCAAATAACGAACTAGTTGCTGGGGTTATTTCAACCAACATTCACATCACTGGGGGGCCTCTCATAATCTACCAATATATGCAGATCGTGGGGATATCTTTGGGATCCGGGATGCGGTGACCCCGAGATTCTACCGTGAAATCTATGGGCTAAGCTAGGCAAAAAAAACAAAAGGACGGTGAGGCACCAAATGCTTAGTGGGATATTGTGGTCAATATAACGGGTTTATGATGTGATAGTGGGATACAAAATAATGATTTGCTAATAATGAGTAATAGAGATATATAGATTAATAATGATTAATGTATAGTATTGTATATATATATATATATAGTTGGTTCCAATGATGGAATGGATATAATGAAGCGGTCCAATAATCTGGGTAAAATAGTTTTGGACATGTCTTTTGACTTGCATGGCCATTTCAGGAACCTAAATTTTGGGAACCTACCACAAATGAACCCTATGCAAGGGCTATGTAGGGGTATAGAAACGGGTTTCCCAGTCTCCAGTTGATAATTGGGTCCATCCCAATTTATAATTTACAGTTAAGGCCTTTTACATACCAGTTATAAGTCAGTCATAATTCCGTTTATGGTTCATGATAACCCCATTTGGAACCATTGAAACGCATATTCGAACTGCATGGTAAAGGGCTTTTTCAGCGTATTACATGCAAAAAAACGAAACACTTCAAGGGCATGATCTATTGAAGGGCTCGTGCACTGCCCGTCAAAGCATTGGCTAAGCACCAGCTTGAATGAGGTCATGTGGTAGAGCCAATGACCTTTTGCGGATGTCACTTAGCATGTCCCATAAGCTCCATGTGTGGTATATTTACCTACATTTACCCCAAAAATTGCCCAAATGTAGGAAAATATTCCATACATGGAGCATATGGGTATAGTTTATTCTTGGTGTTGCCACATTGCAGCAATTGAATGTTAAGTGCTTGTAAATTCGTTCAATTTTGGTGGATATTATGGTCCAAACGCCTGCTGAGACTTAAGGTTTGATTGTGGGTGTCCGAACACATTCTCAGGAGGTAGTTGGAATGTGAATGTGCAAAACATTGCAAAACCCTTTAGAGAACATTAATCAATAGAAATTAGCAGTAAATGATGGATAATATGCTATGGAAATGTGAATAGATGCTGATGAACATGATAAATATAGACATACTAGTAACTAAACAATGATGCTCAGGCCAGAAAACATGTACGTAGATTTACCCAACCATTGGTATCTACAATAAAAAAACGGGTTGAGAATAGCAATATATATATATAGATAGTCATCCCCAAATAGATGGAAAAGTAAATCCCGCTCCGTTGCAGCCCCAGTGGACAATTTCAGTAACTGGATGCAGAGAACATCATCAGACGGTCTATGTGTAGTCCGTAAGTTTTTTTGCCACCTGCAAAGTGTTTAATGAGAATATCCAACTAAATCAATTAAATATAAAGTTGGTAAGTCTTGAGCAACTGCTTTTTTTTATCCCACTATTTTCCCAGCCTGTGTTCAACTGGAAAGGCGGATATGAAAGGGTATGAACACCGACAATTCAGGTACAACTGAGAGGAAGTAACAGTAAGGTCCAGGTCCATGTAAGGTCTGAGTCTATGTAAGGTATGTGAAAAGTAGATAAAATCAGGACTATGTAACTATGCAAAGGAAGTTGCAAGGGAAACATGCACATGACAGACTAACACACACACAAGGCTTGTTGAAAAAGCATTGGCGACATATTGAGGCTGTCAAAGGGTCGGCATGAACAACAAACATGGGACGAATAGACGCATCAGCAAGACAAGTATGGGATAGTATGGGCATGGGCTAAACTTGTGCACAGCATCCCAATATTTTATAAGTAAGCAAGAAACAAAGCCCAGAAATCTGTTGTTTTGCCGGTTAATGAATTATCAAATGAACAGTTGCTGTTAAATGACCATCAATCAAATCTATTTGTTCCAGGGTTGATATTCATACTATCAGTTCCACCATCACTTTGTGGTGCCGACGACAGCAGTCTGAGAGACCAACTGATGATGCGATCGTCGATCCTCAGAGCGAGGAGTTTCCTGGGCGAGCCAAGATGGTCAAAGAGGGAGCGAATGGAAAAAAAAAACTGATTTCACTTGTTCTCTGTTTACTTGGGTACATGCACTCTTCATCAGCAAACTCTTTGAGTTAAAATATTGAACACACATTTACATCTTGTTTTTTGTTTTAAGTTGCGCTATTTGAAAACAATATAAATCAATCTCAAGAGGAATTGTGTGGCTCTGTGGGTCCAGTACATTCAATAACCAGGTCATGCAAGCGCTTGCATGCCATGCATTTGGTTTTTGGCTCCTGGTGGGCCCCTGGTTGGCGTCGTCATAGAAGAAATTTTATCGGAGGGCAATTTTGGAACATCAAAATAACACAGATAACTGTCATCTTTCTGGGAACTACAGGACTTGCATGGACTTGCTATATCTGACAATTTTGGCACATCTACACTTCTCAGACTTCTCAGTCTCAGGTCTGTCTTTTTCCAACCATGTCGATCTGACAAAGCTCTCAGCAAAATCTTTAAATGACATGTAAAACAGACCCAAATCAAATAGAAACCCATCTTGCGATGGTTCCCTTACTAGCCATGATGCAAGATGAGACCGGCGTCTGAGATCGCCCAAAACAGAAACAATCCTGCAATGTGGTGCCCCCCTCAGGCTATGCTACAATGTTTGTCCTTCATAAATCCAACTCGTGTTCTGGGTCTGACAAAAGGTCACAAAAATATAATTCCACTGTTTAGCATCATTTTCCCTCCAAACAATGTGTTTTTTTCAGGCCCACTCAAATATGAGATTGTTGCTTATATGTTCCATACATATTGGAATATTAGATTGCTTATAGTCATACAGATTGTTGCTTATATGTTCCATACTTATATGTTCCACTTATAATCCACTTAAATATGAGATTATTGCTATATGCGAATAAATTCCATACGAGTACATATTGGTTGGTCAATCCCATTATACCAATCCTATGGTTAATCACAATTTTCAGAGACATCAAAATCATGGACTGAGTTCGCAGACAAACCCCAGAAAAACCTCTTGCTTTTGATGGATATATCATTATCCCATATATCCCACACAGATATGGGATATATGGGATATTGCAGCAGCGTTTTTGGGCAGCCCCGCATGAAGGGATATTGTTTCACGTCCAGCGGATCCAACTGCGGCGGGACCAACCCGCATGGGCCCCATGGGCCAACAGGATTCGTGTGGAAGGGGTGAATAGAAGCTATCTACAAGCCATATAGCCTCAGAATTATGGAACATAACTATGGAAAATGCTACTAAAATGGATGATTTGGTGGAATAATGGGATAATAATGGGATAATATGATTCATAACTATGGGACAATCATGGGATTATGAACCATATGGATGAATTAATTGGGATAATCATGGGATAATAATGTGAATAACTATGGAAAACCAGCATGTTTTATGGGTAAATCAACTATACATGGTCCATTTTCCATAGCTATGTTAGTTTACCAGGGGTATCATTGCTATTCATACAATTTCAACAGTAAGTGGTGTATAATATGGGTATTCCCCACTTTCCAACTATGATGGACCCTCAAGTATGTCAAATTATTCTCATGAAATGGCCAGTAAGGCTTCTATTGACCAGATACAAAACAAATGAAAACCAAAAACACACAGCCAAAATAAACAAACAGGACACATCAAAAAGAAACAATAACTTTAAAGCAAACATGTTTTTTTTTTTACTTTGTGTGATTCCGACATTTATCTTGACATTTATTCCGACATTCTAGCCGGGAAGGAAACAGGCATTCTATCAGACATATATTCTGACATACTACCTGACTTTTGATCTCACAAATACTCTGCTATTGTTTTCTGTATATTCTGACATTAAATGCAACATTTTATCTCACGTATATTCTGACATTCTTTCCGGTGATTTATCTCACACATATCTGGACATTGTTTCTGACAGTTTACCTATGATCTGGCATTCTTTCTGGCATTCTTTCTCGCATTCTTTCTGGCATTCTATCTATGTTTTTATTTTTTCTTGCATTCTGCAGGACATATATTCTGACATTCTTTCTGACGCTTTATCTCACATACATTTGGACATTCTATCTGGCATTCTTTCTAGCAATTGCTTAGGCATTCTATCTGACAAATCTTCTGACATTCTAGCATGCATTAAATCACCATTAAATCACAATTAAATCATCACCCATAGGATCCATGTATGCTATATATGGTGACATTTACCATCAATATACCCCAAATGTTAGCATATATACCATACATGGATCCTATGGGTCATGCATCAAACATTAAGCATTAAATCCCAACTATCTCCACCAAACATGCTGAACAAACTAAGGGCATGCCTGGAGGATCATCGGTTTCTCCTTACGAGGACGCGACTCGATCCAAGTTTGGTTCACCATCAAATAATCCATCATATGCCATGATTTACCATCATTTGCCATTATTCTTATATCCATACCATTTACCATACCATTTACCATCATTAATTATATTCCTTAGCTACCATGCTACCTTAATATTTCATGGGATTTATCTTCATTTCACGGTGATCATTGATCCATCCCGCACCTCGCCAGAGCGCATGTCCGCCACCGTGCTCTGCAGGTGGCGACCACAGGTGAAGCGCTGCGCGATACCTCAAGGCGCTTTCGGAATCGCCAACCAGGAGACGGCGCTCTGTCAAAAAAAAAGATGGTAACCCCAATAACTGTGGTTTATCATTGTATACTTATTAAAAGTTAATCACGTTTATGTATTTTTATTCATAAACACATGATTCATCATGATAAACATTATGGACTTATTTAATGTATAGCAAAACAATACTTAACATAGGTTTGTAACTCCAAGAACTATGGTTTATCATACTATATCATACTTTCATAATATAGCAACTATAGTATGCATGGGGTTTACACCAACAAACATCACATAGTGGCAAAACCTACAGGATAAAATTACCTATCCAAGGATGGGGATGAAAATCGATGAGCATGGCACGCAAATGGCACCCTTTTAGCAAGAAAACACAACATGGACACATGATATTAGTAGGTCTTTAGCATGTCTGAACATCGGAAATCGGGATTCAGCCATCAATAGCTGGGGATGGAGAAAACTTAAGCACCAAGCATTGAGAAAGATGGTGGTTGCCATTGTCATGACACTTCAATACCGAATACATGCGCTTTTGGTCATCCAACAATATCCACCCCATTACATGACACTACCAGGTTTTCCTCCTAATCATGCCCTCAGGTATATTGCCCATGGGGCAAGTGGGTGGGGAGAATAGGTCAGAACCCCAAAGTGAACCAACCCACAAGAAGCACAGGGTCGCATCTGGAAGGATGTTTATATGAGTAGCGGACATCTCTTTTTTAATTCAATTAATGTAATGTTATGATATGTTATGCACAAATTAGCGTCGTCCCCTATCGGTTGTGAGGATTTCAATACTCCCGGAGGTATCACAAATGAGGTAATTATCAGTAAAGGGTCGTCTCGTATAGGTTATGAAGGTTTTGTGCGACCTCAGAAAGGCCAAGGCGAAGCAAAACCAAATTAGTATTACAATAATTTTGTCAGTTACTACTATGTCCTTCGCATATCATCTGTGTGTGCGATACTTGTTGCGCTTGCATGACTGGGTGACTTTTCGACAAACATGGGTAGATCTGTCATATATACACCGATGGTCTTGGATGTGGCTGCAAAAGATTAAGAATAGTGCCAATCAACCTGGAGAAATGTGCCGTTTCTGACTGTTTGAACCATCCGATTTTGGAGGTCCATGTTGTGGGAGTTTCCCAAACCTGCAATACGCCCAGTGCTGAACCCAGCCACTGTCTTGTGAGAACTCCACTTCGTCCTCAGCCAGTTTCGAACTGACAGAATCATGAGGCTAAATCCCGTGCCAAAACAAGCCCAAACTGCTGAAACCACCTCATCCATGCTTTATGTTATGTTTGTTTTGGTCGAGTGCGAGCACAACTTCAGCTTGAGATGCCAAAAGGGTTTGTAATCTATTTAGAAGCCAGCATTCCATCATAACAACTTGAAACTGTGACCAAGTCCCAAAAATATCTGGGCAAACTACTATATTTCTTCAGCATCCTTGAGATTCCCACAGGAAAAACATGACGAGATGCTGAAACCCGTTGAAGTCAACTGCTGAAGGGAAAGGAGGTCATTCCATGTAGGGTCGTTTGAAAGATACATCTTTGACACCACTTAAATAAACAGTATCAAATAGCATCAAATAGCTATATACAATGTTTTTCTTTTAAAAAACATGTCGGTTCTATGTTTCTTTGTCCATGAAAATGTTTTTTTTGTTCCCACTTGTTGGCTCCACCACCAGCTGCGGCTGGGATTCGACCGGAACTTTTAACGTCTCGAAGCGGAGCGGCTTTCTGCACCGGCGCGACCGGTGATTCCAACTGCTTGAAACATATTGGTCCATGGGTATGGTCCTAAAGCAAGTTGAACATGAAACATGTTTAAAACCTGTTGAAAACATGTTGAAAACCATTAATCTGATCAGCTATGTATAGATATATATAATATATATATATATATGTATGTATATACACAGGATTCCTTTCATACTGTGGAATGTGATGCCTCGGAAACCATGCAGGTACTACCACCATAGTAGTGAACATACGTAAACGAAAATAAGGGCGTGCACTGATCCTTGGAGCACACGTCTCGGCCTCTCAAATTATGGGAGCGTAGAGTGAAGTACCATCTGGTAATTTAACATAGCTATTGAAAATGGCCATAAACATAGTTGATCTACCCATTAAAAATGGTGATTTTCCATGGTTTTCTGTATGTTTACCAGAGGGTACAGCATTACACCGAGCAAGCTGTCGTGGCAAGTGTGAGACCTTTGGATACATGTCCAGGCCCGAGAAGCAGCTACCATGGATGGTAGAATCAATATCCACCAAAGGATGCGGAACCAAATCAATCCCTTAACATCTGGTGTTCGTGAACAGTTCATCTGTGGTTGCAAAGGCTTGATTTTTTGGTCACCAACCAATATTGGTTTGGTTCATACCTCTTTTTTTGATGGTGAAATCCCCATGTAGGTGAATGAAATCTGGCGTTGCTGTTCTTAATTAATTTCAATCTTCTCCAGCGAAAAAACACACACCTGAATTCCACTTGATTCAACATTTGTATGCCAGAATCAATCCCAATACCACTTAATATTCATAGACGATTTTAAAGATATATTTCTGGTTGGTGGTATACCTACCCCTCTGAAAAATATGACTTCGTCAGTTGGGATGATGACATTCCCAATATATGGCAAAAAAAAAAATCATGGTTCCAAACCACCAACCAGGTATTCATTAAACCATCTTAAGCCATGGTTTTCCTTTCCCGGGCCATCATTTTCCTCATGGAAACCCCACCATTCGCTGCCTCCGGGGGGATCGAGAACGCTTCCTCTCGCGATGGAGCTTCATGGGTTTGGGACATGATATAACTATAGGTAGTGGGGTTTATAAACCAACATACATCACTGGGACATCACCTTGTATAATCTAACTTTAGTTACTAACAGTTGGTTCATTCATTGAATGGCCTGGAATTATGACATAAATTTGTTGATCTACAAGTTACTTCATGGTCAGAAAGACAAGTAAATGACTGCTACATGTTTGGGATATAATATTTTTCTTCCGCCAACCAATGGTCTTAGATCCCCTAAGACTCAAAATTTTATTTTGCAGAACCGACATCTAAAATTTCTTTGGTGATCAAAGATCTGGAAACTTAGGATAAAAAAGGTCTACTTATATTTTGGGGTACATCTCAATTATAGGGACATGGCCGGCCCTGCAAGATACTCCTGTGGATTCTTGGACATTGTGCAAGCCGAATCGATCACCCAAACAGGAGAGTCCATCCCCCCGGAAAAGGTAACGACACATACACATCGGTATACAATTGGTTTATGCCTGGAAGAATGTATATCTGCATGGCTTATTACTTGTTATATACTATGTGTTGTTTTACTGACTGCAAATGCACCCTCAAAGTACAATGTGGACCCCCAAAGTGAGTATATATAATAGTAAGGTGGTTTATGATCCTATCAACCTATACAGTAGCTGTAACTGTCATAAACATCCAACTCAGCCAATAAACCATACTCAACCCAACTATAAATGAACTTGGCTAAGATTTGGGACCCCCAAACAGTAAATTATTGTGCCCTTCAACTACCACGACCACACAGTTGGCTGCCGTGCTCCTCGCCTGGGTGGCGGTTCCATGGGTGGCCTGAGGAGTGAAAGGCGCATAGCAAAATATTATAGGATTAGTAACGGATTAAACTACCCATCCAAGGTTGACCTAGTCGATTGGTTGAAGGGAACATCCAAAAGGGAGAATTGTTTTTTTTGACATCTTTTGACAAGGTAAACCCTCAAAAAACAAGTTTTTTTTTTTTCCTGACGATATATATATATATGTTTTCGAGTTTGTTTTTCCGAATGCTATACCTTTTTGACACACATCTATGGTGTCAGGCCTTCCAAGAATTCACTGTGAGTAGCAAAGTAGCAACGGACCAGCACCTCTTTGGAGAGGGCATATTTCTTTTGGGGGGGGTAAATCTGCCACATTACAAGCAAATACGGAACTAAAAGGGGAATCATCCCGCGAAATCCAAAAAAAAAAACATTCACCCTGAACCAAAGCCGGGAGCACTGACCCCTCCTGACTATCATCTGACGTAAAAAAGTGTGGTCTTTGCTAGTTTTTCATAGTTTTTCCAGGATCATTGATCCGATTCCTGAGTTGCTTCAAGCCCATTTTGCAGCCATTTTTTTCCTAACTCACAGGACCAACAACAATTTTCTTGCAGCAGTTTCTCTCCTGATTTGGTGTATCCGCGGACTTTTAGCTGCTTAATTTTGAAGAAGCTAAATGTGAATAATATATGCATGTATATAAATACATGATACATAAGTTGCTTGGTCTTGAGATTGGCAAATCTCCAAATCCAATGCATCATTGACATGTTCCTAATCAAATGACGGCATGCCTGTCCCGCAAAAATGCTCATTGAACCACATTTATCAGTGGACACCAAATCTGTTGATCAATAAATATGTTTCCGGAGTGAAATTGCCATAGATTGAATATACTAGTATATATATACAACAATACATATGCATATGCATATGTATACACAATGTTCAGATGCACCAAATGATATTATTACAAAACATAAATACCATTGTAATCAAAAAGAACACGTGAAAAAATATAATGATCAATGATCTCCCATATATATACTATATATATATGTATAAATATATATATATATATATATATATATGTATATAGAAATATATATATATATATATATGTATACATAATCATATATATATATGATATTAAATAATTATATATATATATTGTAGTATGTACATACATATTGGCGTCCCATATATTGGCATGGGTCAAAACCTATTATTGCCACACTTGGGGGAATAACCATCGATTAACCAGCTATTCTAGAGTGCCTAGGTCCCCATGTCGCGTTGAGTCGCGTTGAGCTCCCCGGCTTTTTGGCCACGGCCACCGCCGGAAGTTTCACCTGGTGCACCGGGATGGGAACGTCCATCTTTTCACCGGCGGCCTGCGCGACTCATTGCTGAGATCTGGCAGATTTCTGTGGGGAAGTGACCCTCTGGAAATTTAACATCGCTATGGAACATGGACCATTTATAGATGATTATTAAACATGAGAATTGTCCATAGCTATGTTAGTTTACCAGAGGGTATATGATATTCAGGATTCTGTGTTTACAATTGTTTTATATATGTTTGTCGGTGATTCTCTCATGTTTCTTAAAATTGCTCATGATGCCTAATGATTGTTAATGATTGTTCATGATTGTGCGGCGGTTACGATTGTTAACGATTCTTATGATTTATCAAGACACAATGAAGGGAAATCAAAGAAAATAGAAAATTACTGCGCTATGCTGCATGTGTTGCTGCAGCAAAAGATGCAGGACTTGTTCCTTGGAAAGTTCCAAGGAGCAGTCAAATCGCAACTGGAGAAATCATGTTTAATGGGTTTTCATGGCACATGGATTAATTGAACTTTGAAAATTGAATTGGGGTTCCCAAGGAATATGCCGGTTTCGCCTGTTCTGGCGGGGTGAGAAAACCTAGGGTCCATTTATCCCTTGTCTTTGGACATGCTCATTCAGTGAGCCACAAACGATTAGCTCCCAAAAGTGGGTTTACAAGTGGGCAACTGTCGCTGTGCATCCCAGTTTAAGCACAGGAAGGTTACATGTCAAACAACATCATCATGTCCATTGCTTTGATAGTTTTACAACCTAACCAACCATAAATCCGGCATTAAACATCAATCCCCTACAGTAGTTGCATGAACGCAGCTGGCTTTATGTAGACTCCATATCATTTTCACATGTTTTAGATACATGGAGAACAACACCACTTGGAATTTTTCGGCGCCATCCCGGCGGACCCTTCGCCAGAAGAGCTCGTCTGCAAACTGGTCCTCCACATATCGCACCTAAAAGCTTGGCGTAGGGGCCCAAGATTTTTCATCGCAACATGGGGAACAACAACACATAAGCCATAAGCACATAATCCAAATGGGAATTGAATGGAATTGATGGATTCATGTTCGCAGGTACCCAAGGTATCGATTTTCCTTCACGAACTTCATCATCGTTATGTTTTGTTACAGGTTTCTCAGGACAATAAAAAAAATATATACAGAAATATGGAGTGTGATTCTTTGAGACCGCTAATGATTATCCAGAATGGATCAAGATGATGTGATAAACATCTGCTCATGGTCTTCTTCTCTCTCCAAAAAGGAATGGCTAGAAGACAATGCTTGGTTTCACAGTTCTAGAGACTTCCACATGTACTAACAGGACCTTGACCACCACAAGCAAAGAACTACCACCATGCACTTCTTGTAGCGGGTAGCAGTTGTCTGTGCCGAGGATCTGACTGTGTACCAAATCTCTTGAGTCAGTTGTATCCTCATCACAGGGCTCAACCTCGGAATATCGCTGTGATGTGCTTCTACATTGGTTGTTATGGCAAAATCTCTGGGAAGCTAAGTCTTTAAATGTCTGTTTAAACATCATATATATAATTATAATATTATATATATATAGAGAGAGAGAGAAAAAAAAAGAGAAATCCTGCACATTTTTTCTTCAACCAAATCTGAGGAGACATCTAGAGAGTGCGGTTTCTCACAGTCGCCACCATCTCCCTGAGATTATGAAATGCCCCGCAACCCCTGGTTTGGTAACGGATTGGTATCTTATCTACTCTTTTTGGAGGGCCACAAAAAAGGGAACCAAATAGGCTTGGGGTATTTTCTGTTGCTTTCCATGTGCTCAATTTTGGACGAGCCATGGTCAGGCCCGTCAATGGTGCCCATCAAAATCAAGCCAGGCACCTTATCAATTTGTGATTCTAAGAGCTGGGTATGTGAACTGCACTAATTATGTATATATATATAGGATGTTCTGGAGTCAACGGTTTGCAATTGGGCTATGAACTTGTCTCGTGAAACTAGGGGGTGTTCCTAGTTCAAAGGCTGCTTGGCGCCTGAAGATGACATGTACAGCTTTCGTGTCTGGAAATCTGGTCGCTCCATATTGCTCCATGAGATTTGTACCTCTTTCCGGGAACAATCACCTTCAAATGGTTAATTGATCCTCGGCCAACATCTTTGACGGGATATGTCATAAACTGGTAAACCCACCAAGGCACCCAAAAGCACAACACCTAGGTCACCTAAGTGCCTGGCATGGCCAGACCTAAAAACTGCCCATGTTGCGCCCAGGAACCAGGGGGAAAACAGCTTGTAGGCCTTGTAGGCCTCGGCCGATAACTGGGTAGGCTGAGAAGCCACTTTTTTGAGATCCCAAGAATTTGGGTATCAGGTCGTGCCCCAGTAACTCGGTATGCTAAGTTGGTGGAAACAACATGAAACAACTAGGCCAACTGTTGGGTTTAAGGGTGTTATAACATATTATAACTGTAAATATCTGAGTTGACAGTTCCTTGGATTTGCATCCTAGCTAGGCGCTTGTAACTGGGCATTACCATGACGATTAGCACTATGTACAATGGATTCTGGTAATCTCACTTGTCGGAAGTCCCGTTCCAAGAAAAAATCATGAATGTCAAATATCAAAGTAACACATCTGTACCGGTGCTTCCCTTTGCAGAGAAGCCGTTGGCCACTTATAGGATGTGAACATACAAATGTCACTATAGTACATGGCAACTTGTGGCAGCAGTTCCACTCATAAGTGGATCTATTTCAACTATAAGCTCCCCATATCCCAACTTCTGGGTTAACCTCGGTCTAAGCTGCACACATTCCTCAGGTGGTTATAATTTTTTTCCTTGGGCGCGTTGGGCGCGTTGCAATGTTGCAATCAACCATGGCGGGGAATGGGAAATCTCCCATGGGCATTGAAATTAGAAGGTAATCAAACTAAACGGAAGATGTTCCAGTAAGCCATTTTGGATTGCTTGGTAAAGGAGCTGGGATTGATTGCGCTTGAAACCTGCATGGCTTCAAAGTCAACAACAAACAGTAGTTTTTGAAATTGGTTCATTTGTGTAAAAGACTGAGAGCGGATTTGATCCGTTGTCCAACGTGTAATTTCTTCAAAACATGCATCCAGTCATTGGATACACCTGTGTGGAATCAGAGATTCCTACTGATTTCCGATCACAAAGCTGTCAACTTAGGGATGTTCCAAAACGATTATCATTCTGGTTTGTATACGCCCATATGTTTATCCATTTACAGTAGAGCAAACACAAATGAAAAATCATGTTGTACACATCCAGTAATCTGCATAAAACACAATATATAATCATCAAAAATCTGTGTAAGTCTACTAAACTGAATGAAGGCCATTTTGGAACTACTAACGTCACGATGTGAGGTCATTCTAATTAATCCAAATTAACGGATACCAAGTCAGGTTTTAGATTATGCTTGGTATATTCGTCTATCCAATATATTTAGAGCAACAAGAAAGAACACCGGTGCTGTGCACATCCAGTGATCGATAATGTCAAGCTTGGGTTAATAAACCCCAAACGGCTGTTTAATTGGCAGGGGGATACCTTTAAAGTATCAGGAAGAAAGAAGCAACAACACACCTCGGGGAGTACACCACCAATCAAATTATTCAGGATTGACATTACCCAACATGTTAGCTAAGTTGGTTTAAAACTGCAATAACGATGGTTTATGCGAGATATATCGGTTTACAACTACAATAGTGATGGTTTATACGAGATATATCTATAGGCAATGGAGGGGACACCACATCGCAACTCTATAGAACTTGTTTTCACCGGTCCCTGGCTTCCCTGGGCACTTCCGGCTGGAACTTTTGGTGGCAAGGGCATCCTGTGTGAAAGGCTGGCCATTGATGAGTGAATTTGAGCGTGGTTATTCATCATACTAGGGATCTAAGAGGATTTACCTAGGATTTACTTCTTTTATGTTTTTATATGGATGGTATTTGGGATATTCATGCGGATATATCTCCAATATTCACTAACTTATGAGTTGAGTGTGTCTAAAATAGGGTATACGGTATACCCATTTTATATGGAGAAAGTTAACAGTCACCACTGGTTTGTTTATTTCCCCAACTTTTTCAGGCAAGACTGCCAAGACCACTTGGATGGTCCTGGGTTTGGCTAAGCGGCTAACCAGTAAACATAAGGATAGAACATCAGGATAGGACTATCAGGAAGCATGACTACAAAAAAGGGAAGGCGTTAAACAAGTGGGCGTTTTTGACAAACATGGGCTGATTCATCCCTTCATTGCCTGAATGTTTGGAGACCTTTGCCCCTTGGCCCTAAATCCGTGGAAGGCCAGTGTGTAAAGTGCAATGTTCATCGACTGCAGCCTGTCACAGGTATCCTAAGAACATCATAGGAGTAGAACTTGGTACCCTCTGACAATTTCACATAGCTAATTCATGGCTCGTTTAGATCGATCATTTGACAAAAAAACGTGATTTTCCACAGCAAATCTTTGACCGAAAGGTATACGTTTGGAGACAGGTGTTGTACAGCTGCATCTGATAGTCTCATGAATTTGGATTCCCAACCTACCAATGCCATGTGAAATAAGCAACTTGAGGAGAGTTCCACAGTCTCACCTGAATTGTTGGTGAGGAACGTTCTGATACAAGACCATAACACCGTATACGTACTGGTTGGTGGTTTCAACACCTCCGAAAAATATGAGTCAATGGGCAGGATTATCCCATATATTATGGAAAATAAAAAATGTCGCAAACCACCAGCCAGTGTATATAGATATATAACTAGGACGAACTTGGAAACCAAACATGACCGTGTCCAATCATTCAGATCTTGAACCCTTGGATGTCAACCATCCAAGCCTCTCAAGTTTACAGGTAAATTCACTTCTGGAGGTGCTTACAGTTATGGCCCTTTACCAGTTCCAAGTACTAACAGAACCCCATTTATAGAATGTATAACCCCATAGAAATAATCAGTTATAACTACTAAATGGTCACAACTGTAGCATTTCCACAATTTTTTCCATTGTAATTGGCACCTTTCTGAAGGCCTTATGGTGGATAGCTAGCTTCCTGGCTGGACCAGCTATTGGGGTTGCGGTGCATTGAACTAGTCAAAGGGGGTCATGAAGCAACATACCTGAGCGAGCTCCAATCCCATTAAACATCATTAAGCAATTTGAAACCCAGTGAATCCCATAAAATCCCATGAGCTCCCATGAAATCTTATGGTAAAATCCCAGGGTATCAGCCAACGGCCTTCGCTTCTTCTCCCTCTGCTTCTGCCATTCATTCCTGCTCGCATCCGCCTCCTCCCCTGGCGCTCGTCAGCGACGGGCTCAACCGTGGGATCTATGGGGATTTCAGGGGGATCGAATGAGATGAAAAACGGAATATATCACCAACTCAATAAGACTTTGAGGTGGAATTTCATGGGATTCAGTGGATATCTAGGTTCTTGATTCTTGAGTGCAGAAATTTTAAATCTCCGCATTGTCGCTGCTTTCTGCAAACATCCCCATGTGTGAATCCACTTTTCATCACTTCACGTGGTCCATGTTCAGCCCAAAACCTGCGATTTAAGTCATTAGTTCCTAGACATTTCATGTATTTAGAAGGAAAAACAATCTCAGGTGTTCCCAGTTCCATGGGTAAACAAGTTCAGATCATCCTGGATACCTCCGCCCATCTCCAAATAAACACCAGACGGCTGCACGCACACGTTTCAGGATGATTCGCGTCGCTCGGGCCTTTGCGATGTCCTGAAGTCATCATATGACAAGGATCTTGAAGGTGGTGCCCCATAGTTAGCTAAGTCAGTTTACAACTAGATTGACTAGGGCTTTTGGTGTTCAAAAGTAATTATTTTGATGGGTTTATAAACCAGCTTACAACTAGAGGGCACCACCTTACAAGGGAATGAAATCAGTCAAATCTATATATAGTGGGATTCAAGCGGTTATCATTGTATAGTGTGTATATATATGTATATACGTAACTACAATCAAATAAACAAAAAAATAAATAATCAAATTGCTGCTTGTATATTTATCATTATTTATTGATAATCCAAAAAATCAAATGGTGCTAGTAAGGTACGACCAATACGAATCTCATCACAATATGATGGGATACATTTATAAATCATACTCGTAACATCTAGTCATCATATAATTAACTGTTTAATGCATCATTTCATCATCATCCTGTATCAGTTCATCATCATCCTACAATGATGGTATCACTGCCATTGAACTTCTCAGTAGCTAAATAAACCACCAGTATTGTTGTTAAATAACAATTTGGAGGTTTCCAATCCATGGGGGTACCAATAATTTATCATCCATTTATAGCCTTATAGCTAGGATTTTCCATGAAATAAACCATCTAGCTATCGGGGTACCCCTACTTATGGAAATCCCCATTTGCTACAGTTATGGCCATCGCTATTAGTTAAAACTGGTTATTGGATTATACATTCTATATATGGGGTTTTGTCAGTACTTACAACTGGTAAAAGGGCCTATAACTCCAAAAACTAAAGTTAATGGGGTTTATAACCCAACTTACAACTGGTATTTTGGGCCATAACTCTCTACCCATCGTCACCTGAAACGTCGGCAGAGTCCTTCCACGTCTCGCCGCTGTCTGGAAAGCCATCGATGGGAGACGCCCCCGGGTCTTTGCTCAACTTCTCGTCCTCCGCCACCTACCGGAATGATGCCGTGGCGCCAGAGGTGAGGTTTGGGTTGTGTTTTTTGATTATGCAAAATGGGATGTTTAGTTTAATATGTTGGATTAAACATAACTTTTTGGGTAGGTTTGAATACCGCAAAATATGCAAAGTGAAACGGGATAAGAGAGATAGTCTTGTAGGCGATGAGGACCACGCGTGACATCATCGCAGTGGAGTGACATCCAGCAGATGTCACAGATACATGGGAGATTCATTGCATCAGCAAATACGCCATGGAAAGACTCA
>Ga0126342_10006623_pt1 | contig 20583 bp, 19 predicted proteins | sample Cyp1metagenome_FD_92528 | JGI IMG/M metagenome (GOLD analysis project Ga0126342, IMG submission 92528) | Coral microbial communities from Lord Howe Island, Old Settlement Bay, Australia - Cyphastrea 1 metagenome | ecosystem: Host-associated > Invertebrates > Cnidaria > Coral ...
TACTCTTCTCGTCTGCCTGTAATACATCTTTAATATATTGTCTTGTAATATAGTGTCGCCATACTAACAGCAGAAGAAGACTCTGCTCCTCTACGCTCTCGGGCCATCCGTCGTCTAGTTTGAGTATTCTTATTTTTTGCCATCAAAATCCATCAAATACTTCAAATGATTTCAAAAATGGGTGTTTCCATAGTATATAAATGTATGTAAATGTTGGACAAAACTTCTGGCATGTTGGTGGTGGAGGCACCTCCCTGCATGATATAATTAATCTTTGTCCCGCAAGAAGTAGATACCCCCAAACTGCCGCCCCAAAGTCAAAGAATCGGTATGAAACATGCGCTAGGTGAGGCATTCCGTCTAGGAGTGTGGGATCATCGCCCAAATTGGGAGGAAACAACGAATTTAAGATGACCGTCAAGTGACCAACAGGAAGATGTGGAAGTTGACCAACTGGTCCAGCTGGTCCAACTGGTCCAACTGGTTGACTGAAATGAGCAACTGGAAGTTGACTAGCTGGAAGTGGAGCAACTTGTGGACCAGCCGGACGCTCTATCCTGGACATGTCATGCACCGCCCCAAGATGATGCCGTGGAAGTTGTACAACTGTGGGCCCCAAAGCATCAGGAGCAGAGCCGAACATCTCCCCTGCGGTCCTTGGATCCCTTGGGTGTGCTGGGTTGGCGGGAAGGAGGTGAGCTGTTTGAAGGGAAACCATTTGGTGCCCTTCGGATTGCCGTGGGAGCTGTGGCTCTGCCCGGCTGAAGGCGGGCGAGCTAATGGGTGGACGTTCCAGCCGCTGAAGTTCTTGGAACCGTTCCTGGTTGGATTCTTGGAGAGAATGGATGGTGCGATCTGCGACTTCCTGCAGGGTTCCCAGGTTTCCTCGATATTTTTGCTGGACCGGGTCAAGCATCTAATGAAATCTAATGAATATGAATGTCACCACATTCAACCAGCAAAAGGTGTTTGAAAGCCCCGAAATCGGAAATTGTTTGAACTTCATATTTTAATTTGTAGAGCACCCTGTCCTTTTCCATCTTGATCTTCTCCAGTTGCTCCCTGCACTGCTGCTCTTCAGACTTCCAGCGCTCCAGCTCTATGCGCAAACGACCATTCGTCTCCAACAGCTTAGCTTGTTCTGCTTCCTTTTCCGCAGCTCTGCGGATGGTCTCCTCACTGTTCTGAAGACGGCGGCGTAACTCCTCCTGCTCCAACTGTGCCTTCTGTTTCCACTCATCGAATTCACCGGTGTGCTGGGAATCCATATTCTTGGCTTCCTTGAGCTCTGCTCTCCATTGCTGCACTTCCTCCTTCAAAACAAAAATCTCACCGCCTTGCTCCTCATGCCGCACCCACAGTTCATGGTAGGACCGTCGTTCCTCATCCAATTCTGCCTTGATCTTTTCCAAAGCCATCTCTGCCGCTTCTCTGCGACAGGCCTCTTCTTGGGCTTTGGCTGTTGGCTGAGCAAGGAGTTCGTGGTAGGACCGTCGTTCCTCATCCAATTCTGCCTTGATCTTTTCCAAAGCCATCTCTGCCGCTTCTCTGCGACAGGCCTCTTCTTGGGCTTTGGCTGTGGCAGTTGCAGCTGCTGGGCTGAATTGTGGGGAAACTGTCTGCTGTTCAGCCTTGTGAAATGTATGCGATGCATAAGCTTCAGCCCGCATCTCCCCAGGCGGGCTGGAAACCACCAAGGAATCCCTGCTGTTCAACCCTGGAGACTCAGCTGGCAAGGTTACTGGCTCAGAAAATACTGAAGAGATCGATGTCCAAAGCTCCTTTGGCTCCGAAGCATCCCCTACCTCTGCACAGGCCCTGGCTTGGAAAGCATAGGCCTTGCCGCGGGTCCAGGAGTCGATCAAACATCGCTGCTCCACCTGGCTGCTGGCCTCACACTGAAAGGTGCGAACCCGTAGGCGGCCCCCGACTCCATCTGAGAGTTGTTGAACCTGCAGGGCGTCACATCGGCCCCCCCAAATTTTCCGTATTGCAGGCCCCTTGAAATGCCATGGATCAAACCCTTTAGCCAACTGCTTTCCGGTACTACACAGCTAAAATCATTGTAGTGACTTTTGGAAACCCTGACCTCGAATCGCACAGATCTCAAGGGCCATGTGGGCTGCCCTGGCTGCCAAGGCTGCCAGAACCAAGTCAGCTCAATTGCTGCGTCGTGCAGCTTCAACTGTAGCCTCTCAGGCGCCCTCAAAGTGGGGACATTGGGCTGAAATCTGTCCTGGGTGGCATCTACGATTGGATAATTTCTATATCATGATTTTCGCATAAAAGCCGTAATTATCCGTAATTATCTATTGTTATGTTCGACTCATTGGTTGCTCCAACCCCCTTGAAATGATCATGCAAACCCCAGAGAAAAGCAAAGTGAATAAACCCACCAACCAGTTTCAGGACGTGCCATGGCTGCAGTTCTGGCTTCCTGCTGCACCTCAAAGATACGTCTCTGCAACAGTTCTCGTTGGGTTTGAAGGGCACTTCTCTCCTCCTCCAAATTTGATAGCAACGTAAGCTGCATCTGACCCCGGCTTTCCAAGCGCGCGCAGGTCTGAAGGAGTTGTTCATCGGTCATGACGGTCATGTCGGTGCCATCCATGACACAAAATCGTCTCAACCGATCTTTGGGTTGGACAAATTCGGAAGGCTGCGATGTTGTGGAAAATTGTCATGGTTCCCGGATGTTCCCGGTGAGTGATGGGACAGACGCACAACTAAACAATTGTAACAAGGTCGAATTCGCCGTTAAAATGTATCTCTGCATGTCTGTCGTTCTGCATGCGTGTCATCCGCCGCATTTATCTGCTTTCAGTCACCTCTGGGCACCTATGGCAGCTGGGTATGTCCCAGCCCAAGCGACACGCCTTGAGCCATTGGGCACCAAGAAGCCTTCTTATTAGTTCCCCTCAGACCATGCATTTGAACACTGAACTTCACTGAACATGATGCTAAGAACACACACACACAAATATATATATATATATACATATACATCACATATAAGATACAAATATCAGCGCACAGCATGCACAACAGAGGTGCATGATTACCCCAAAATACCCCAAGGCTTAAGGCCTTGAAAAACAAAAATGAGCACTTCACTTGGTTCTCTAGAAGGTACTTTTTTCCCCGGCCACTCTTGAGTTCAAACATCTTTCTCACGATATTTATGTCTGACCCATCCTGCATCTATATTGTTATCTCCCTCACTTTCTCCATGCACACACACACATATAAATATATATAGAAACTATAATATATGATATCCACACATATAATTCCGATGAATTTGATGCGCACGTATATATACATATAAATATATATAATTATAGATATATAACAAAACACAGCCGTTCTACCGCAGGTCGTGTCCGTTTGATCACTTGGCAGTTGCTCACCCTGATGGATAAGCGGGTGCTCGGCCATACGGCTCCGCCTGGGCATGTTTGAAGCGTCAACAATCGGGATTTCTTGGGGATATACCCTCTGGTAAACAAACATAACTATGCAAAATCACCATTTTTGATGGGTAAAACAACTATAAATGATAATTTTCAATAGCTATGTTAGTTTACCAGAGGGTAATGGAACACACAATTCGGATACAATGGGGATATAATGGGATCAAAACGGTGTTTTTAAATGGTTTAACTAACTGATTAAACATCAGCAATAGAGATTTAATGGGATATAATGGGACATATACAGTAACCAACCACAATGATTTGCATATGTGTAAAGACGGGGGCTAAACGCCCCAAATTGCCATTTGAATAGGGAACATGATGATTATTAACCACTGAGCATCTTTTTGCGCTACCCTATTTTCGGACAAACTCACCGTCCTTTACAGAAACGTCATGCAACGGGAGTCTCCCACCCAACATCTCTTAACTTGAAAACCATCAAAGATTATACAAACTATCACTTTTCAGATGCCGTGTAATGTGGCAAACCCAATAATAAAACACCCCCGAATCACCATTTGTATGGGTGGATTTCAACCATCCCCAGTCATGGTAGTTGTGGCATTGGATTGCCCACATTGTTCCAATGATCCAGCAATCATCCACTATTGTGGGTGATACACTCTGGTAATTTAACATAGCTATTGCACATGGCCATAGAAATAGTTGATTTACCCATCAAAAAAATGGATAAAATGGTGGATCTTTCCACAGTTATGGGACAGTTTGCCAGGTACATGTGATACCCTCATGTGTAACCTCTGATTGACCGTTGATGACATGAATTTGTGACACCAATGGCTTCCCCCGTTCCCCAACAGGGGCTCCCCCACCATCCCGGCTCACCCCGCCGCCGTCCCCCTGCTGTCGGTCACGTGACCATGGTGAGCTGAAATGGCCGCGAGTGGAAGAAGTCAATGGCGTTGATTTCAAAAAGATGGAAAAAGACTAGAGATTCAATGGATTGGTTTAAGGGAAAATTTACAGGAAAGTCCAAGATTAATAATTTAATGAGAAAATCTATGGCTTCCTGTGGATTTTCCCTTAAACCAATCCATTTACAGATGGAAAAAGATGGAAAAAGACTATAAATTAAATCAACTATTATTTGACTCATATAGATGGAGTAAAACAGACTACATAGAGGTAAAAAGATTGAACTTCCTCTGCGGTAAACTAACATAGCTCCGGACAATTGCCATTTATAGATGATTTAGCCAATACATCAACATTGTGATTTTCCATAGCTATCTAAATCATCAAAAATGGTGGTATAATTACTCAAGTATGCTGGGGATCTAATTTATCATTGTTTGAGATATTATATATATATGGAATATGGGTGTGATACCCTCTGAGAATCAAACATGGCTAGCTGGTCAATCCCCATTCAGTTGGATTTTCCCATACTTTCCCAGCCGGCCATTTCAGTTGATTCCAGTGTGGAAAGTACTCGGCTATAGCGGCTATCCCTCAGTTGGAAGCCATGACTTGGACACTGGGCTGATCGTCACTGAAGGAGCTTCTTGATGGTTTTTCCTATGCTGGAAGTACACTGTGTGACACTCGTGGCAGGTCTTGTTGCCGCCATTCTGGATCCCATCAAGCAGCGACGACCATCGATCATTCATACTGTTTCATGCCGCCGACATGGCGCTCGGGTTGGGAAGTTGGTTACTTTAGCAGCCTCAGAAGCACCCACATCATCCCACATCCATATCATTCTTGTCGACACCCTCATCTTTACTGGTTTTAATCAACCATGTCTGCCAGCAGTGTCCTCTTTACATCATTTTGCATCATTTTACATCATGATTCGCGGGAAATTCACAGGTCGCCGGGCGCCGTGTATGTTCCTTGTCGCATCTTGGCCTCTCCACGGCGCCGTCCCCTTGGTACCGCTTGTGGGTGCGTTCGCACCGGGCGGGACTTCATCCGCGCGCCACGTCAAGAGCACTGGAAGGACAGGCAGTGCCGGAGCTAGTCGGAGACCTCAGTGGTGAAAGGGTGGAGGGCAACAACTGACCCGGGCCCCATCCAACCAATGACTAATTATTGATATTATAATATTATATTATTATATGATATGATTGGGGGATATTGGGGGTATGATGGGCATTTAGTTCGATGATTTTTCCGAGCTATAAAACTCAAGTTGTAGATTCAGCCAGCCACGTTTGATTACCGATGAGTATTTGGTACTGAACATCAAAATTGTCAGAGCAACAAATGTGGTGATTCTAGACACCGTCGGAATAAATCACTTCGTTTGTGAAGTGATCAGAAATTTCGCTGGCTATAAAAGCTATATAAGTCGCCAAAGAACCATGGTTCCCTTGTGAGAAAAAAGTGCGTCAACAGGAATCAACATCGCTGACCTCCGTACACTGCGTGGCTTCCGAATCGCTGTCAGAAACGGCGCGAAAGAGATAGCCGTTCGGGCGTAGGTAGCAACTGAAGAGCAACAAGCAGAAGAGATTGCCTGGGATTTACCCGTCCAACATGCCGATTGAACATGGCCCACAGAAATAGTTGATTTATGTTGATTTACCCAGCTATAAAATGGTGGATCTTTCCATAGCTTTATGACGTGTTATGTTATATGACCAGAGGGTACGCTTGAAGGGTCCACAAAAGGAAAAACAAATAACATATTCCATCATATTCCCAGATGTTCCCTGCATATAGCAACCCCGAAAAATAGAGAAGACTATTATGCCCCAAAAATAGTCATGATATATTGTCATTATTATCATTATTTATTACGATTACGATTACTATTACTATTATCATTGTTGTCATTATCATTATTATTTATTATTTGCCTTTCTATCTTGTCTGGGGATTACTCTAATCAGCATTCCCAAATGGGATTTACTTACTCTCTGGTAACCCAACAGCTTGCCAGGGAAAATGGCATTGGATATACAGACAGTTATATATATATATTATGGAAATAATCATCTACAAGTGGCTAATTGTCCATGGCTACGTTATGCTACGTTATTTTTTCAGCATAAGATTCTCCAAATGGTGGGTTACTGTAACTACGATGGAAGAATGACATCACCGTCGGCAAATCCAAGTTTCAGGGAAAAACATAGCCCAAACTCAAGGGTGCCAAATCCAGATGCACCAGGAGATAGTTCAGTGGAATCACGGGCAAAGCTAAAAGAGACAACAGAAATACCGCGTAAACGTCACCTGACGGATGCACTGCGGCGTTCAGAAAAATGGACGACTGCCCCAGAAAAGATCACCCAAAAATAGGGGAAGCCATGGGAACCCCAAAAGGCCTACTGGGCTGCCATGGCTTGTATCATCCAACTTCTCGGGAGAATCACCCATGGCGGGGCCCAAGATGGCCACGGATCAGACTGGTCTGGCCGGGCATTGCTTGAGCAAAGACCTGTGATTCTGACAAATGGGGAGTTGAACACTAAAGGCTCTCACACTTTCTGAGAGAGACCATCATGGGGCCACAAAATGGTCATGTCCCTAATGGGGTCGTATATCATCTTGCAAAGCTATCGGGATAATGATCATTCTACGTGGTTTTCAGATTGACCTAAGCCCGCCTGCATGCCGCAACAGCTCACCCATCAAACCACATTCTGAATCCTTGGGACATATATGACATGGCAGCCACAGCAAGCTCCAGCTGCAGTCACACCTGTTTTTTGCTATGTCGATTATGTCATGGGAACGACGCGGTGCAGAAAGGCACTCAACAGGTAGTAGATGGGCACATAGGCCAACCTTAGCTGCGTCCACCATGGTCCACCTGGCTGTGGCCTACCCTGCTCACCTCATTACAAACTTGCTCATCGACTCATCAACTAGAGATAGAGGTCGTCCTCAAAGTTCCAGGTGTTGGGGTGGAAAACCCCACCTGTTGCTCTGCTTGCCTCTTTTCGAAGCTGGATCTCAACTTCTGCCTAAAATTGACCACTCTAAGCCATCCACCCCAAACAGATCCATTTCCTTGTATCTTCACACCCCCTAAAGCACCTCACATGCTTGAGACATGTTTAGATAGATTACCTCAAAGGGAGATCTACCCTAAACCCGTCCAGATCAGCACCACCGAACCAAGCCACCATCGAAACTTCCACATGTATCTTTCCCACATGGACGGCTGGCGGGTGCCAAAGGCCTCAAAGCAGAGTGGATCGAGAGATCTCGAGACTGTGCGATAGAGGGGGACATTCAACCTACAGACATGGTGATATTGACCAACATTGACCAACCAAAGTGGTTATAAATGGGGATGGGTCAAAACCCTATCCCCCTGGTGAACATCAAAATAGCTGGTAAATGGATGTTCATCCCCCTAAAAATGGTATGTATAGGTATTGATCCATAGCCAAATGGTTATAATATTAACCAACACCAACAACCATGGACCATGGGGACAGCAACCAAAAAGTCTGAGGATTCAACCAATAAAAATGGGTGGTTGGGCATCCTGGAGGTGCTTTTTTTTGTGATGGTTCCTAGTTCTTGGAAGCGATCTTGGGATGGCACCAAAACAAAACCCCAGCTAACCAGAGGTTAAAATGGTTAAAACATGATTTGATCTGAAAAATTTCATCTCTTCATAGTACTTGGTTATAACATGGACCTTGTTTTTCATAGTACCCTCTGGTAATTTAACATAGCTATTGAACATGGCCATTTATAGTGGATTTTCCCATTAAAAATGGTGATGTTCCATAGTTTTTTGTATGTTTACCAGAGGGTACTTGGTTGTACTCAGAAACAGCCGCCATCACCCGTGCCATGATGAAAATTCAGGACACCTCCTCGAGGTGTTCCGCTCCAATGCACTGGGCCCAAATTCGACCTGCCGAAAGGCAAGGGGAAACCATGGGCACTGCCATCACGCAAATAGAAATAACACGCAGAAGGGTTAGGTGTATATAGTATATATATATATATAATATATAATGTTTATAATATAATATATATTATAATATGTTATTTCCATGTTATGTCGATTTTTGGCATTTCTGAAGCATGCTTTGTAATATACTCTTCATTTTGGTTCTGTATGGATGTCTTGTGGCGGTATGTCTTGGTGTGTGGCCAAGCGGCACTTGCAAGTGGGTTTTGGAAGCCCAGCTACTTGCAAGTCTGGTTCACTGGTCATATTTCACCCGCGGACATGTTCATCATTTTACTTGAAACCCTGGTTGTTTTTACATGTTCATCATTTTACTTGAAACCCTGGTTGTTTTTACATGTTCATCATTTTACTTGAAACCCTGGTTGTTTTTACATGTTCATCATTTTATTTGAAACTTGAAACCATGGTTTTTCACAGGTGTTTGCTTATGTTCACAATTGTTCACATGTTGTTACATGCGCATCCAAATTTTCGGGGGATTTCCGGGTGAGGTTTCGTGGCCATAGACGAAGAACAACACCGAGGTCACGAGAATGGAGGCAGAATAATTCACCTGCGAAAAGCCATAGAAAAACCCATGGTTTGGCAAATTGAGAATTGCTGACATATCTGACATGGAGAGTTCCGGCGATTCGGACTGGGACTTTGCAATTCTTCGGGACCATGGCTGGGGCTTTTTCCGACTGGGTCCCAATTTAGGGCTACAGTTTTTGGAACCCCAAAAACGGAACTTTCATTCCCACATCTACTTCGGAGGCTGACACGAAAATGGTTGGAGATATCAACCACCTGATGTTTGGTGCGGCAGTCGTCCATGTCCAACATCCCACCCCCCGCCTGAGGGAACGTCCTGCAGAGAAGGAAGGACATATAGGCCACGGCGCTGGGTCATCCATAAACCATCGCTGGGATCATTGAGCTATATTATTACCATCTGGTAATTTAACATATAGCTATTGAAAATGGCCATTTATAGTGGATTCCCATTGAAAATGGTGATTTTCCATAGCTATGTTAGTTTACGAGAGGGTATATTATACAACAAATACAGTTGGCGAAAATACCTTTCCCCAGTTCCTACTTTGTAGTTTTGGGATGTTTTGGCCAAAAAACATCAAACAAACTGTAATTGCGGTACCAGTGTTTAAAAAAAAAAAACGACCACCCCCAATTCAATCATCCCAAAAGACTTTCCACGCATGTTGACTGTTACAAGATGTGGCCTAGCACATCTTGGCGCGCTCTCCTGAACTGCATGGACAAATAGAACTGCAAGAAACGTTGCGGCAGAATTGCCATACTCCTCGGACTCGAAGGTGCAGTAGGGTTGATGGTGGGGTGAACCCTCGACCCCACATGGCTTGTGAATAGTGGATGGAATGGGGTAGCTGTTGTCAAACAAACCCATATTAATGTGCGAGCATGTCAAGGCTCTCTAGATTGTAGACTAAGACTACGGCTAGACTACGGCCCAAAATGTACAAACAAACCCATGCAAATGATCAAAGATACCCGACCTCCAAAATTGATGAGCCCCCTGGCAATAAATCTCAAGGCTTTCCCCTATGGACTTCCATGGACTTCCCAAATCTCCAAGAAAAAGTCAGCAAATGGCTATGCAGATTCTCAGCCCCCCTACCAAACAAACATTTTTTACATCCTCTCGACTAAGGTTGCTATCTTAAGATCCTCCCGCACCACTGCAGCAAGGCTCATCATGACTCCACATTGCATCAGCCGCCCGTGCAGGGCCAGCGACTCTGACCTTTTTTGGGTCAATCTCTACAGATGTCCAGCTGGATTGCAATCCATGTCCAGCATGACACCGAACCAAGATTGGTAATCGGTAATGAACATTTCATGAACCAACCAAAAATGTGAATTCTGCTTAAGCTTAATCCAAGCCGAACCAGTGATCTAACATGAGTTAAACCAGGATTTTGACAACAAGACTCGTGACAAAGCCAACGGGAGAAACAGAAGTGGGCTCCCGCACGTTGCTCGCAGTCTAGCCACGCGCCAGCCACGATACCTGTCACTTTGTTCCCGGTTGCATCACCATGGGCCGGTGGTTGCTGTGAAGCCATCGTTGCTGATTAAATCAATTGAATTCATGTGATATATCATGTGCTTTTTGGTTGTTTTAATCATTCAATCCTCAGTTTTTTTGATTATATAATGTGGTTACCCTCTGGTGAACTAACATAGCAATGGAAAATCACCATTTTTAATGGGAAAATCCACTATAAATGGCCATTTTCCATTGCTATGTTAGTTCACCAGAGGGTAAATCCCCGTTTTGGGGTTCTATGTCCGTTTTTCAAAGGACCACGGCATCACTGATGTCGTGCATCCTTTGACAATGCGGCGCACAAGAAAAAGGCGGTGCAGCCAGCAGTGTCCAGCAGAACTGCTGCCACCTCCCACCGCCATCAACGATGGCGAACACCCATCCCGCAAAAGCTTCTGAACCACCAACAACCACTATACCCTCTGGTAATTTAACATAGCTATTGAACATGGCCATTTATAGTGGATTTTCCCATTAAAAATGGTGATTTTCCATTGCTATGTTAGTTTACCAGAGGGTAAGACCAATAAGGGTTTCTTAACTTTAAATAACTTTAACTGGTTCAACCCTTGGGATCCAGGAATCCCGATATGTCAATGGTCTGGGGATCATCATGGATCATCGCCACTGGGCCAAGGAACTGCTGGAGCCCAGTATTCAATTCTCCTCGGCTCGGATTCCCGGATCACCCTGGAACCATCTGGAACCATCTGGAACCATCTGGAACCGACCTTTTTTGCCCCAAAAAAAATGGTAACATGGCTGCTGACATCTGCTGACCCATGGCCTGCTAAGAGGCCACTGGTACCAAGCGGCTGCAAGGCGGACAAGTAGAGGCTGCTTGGGAAGACGATCAAGAAGAAAAGCAGCAGCATGACCTCCCAGCTGCGAAGCTTGTTCAACTACCATCTGGTTATTTAGCATAGCCATGGAAAATCACCATTTTTAATAGGTAAACCATCTATAAATGGGCCATTTTCCATGGCTATGTTAAATAACCAGAGGGTAAAGACGTCAGATCGCCACCAACATCTCCAATTTTCAAAACTTGGGTGCTGAAAAGATTCAAAACATTTCAAAACCATTCTCGGCTGCAGTTTCGGCAGCTGTTTGGTGTTTCACTATTTTTGTTTGCTGCAATTTCAAACATCTTCAGCCAATTCCTAGCTTCAAACATAGGCTAACCCCCTTCCATCCAATGCTTCATCCTGAATTTTCCATAGTTTTCCATAGTTTGTTCCATATGTTTCCATAGTTTTTCCTATTCAAATGGCCATAGATAGGTTCACCAACCCCCAAAAAACCCAGCATCAAACCAGCCAAGGCGCGACCCCTGTGAGCCGATGCAGTGCCGGCGACTGGCGTTTGCGGGTCTCGATCCGGATCTGGACCTCGTGGCCGCGAACTGTTGGGTTTCTGGACGATATAACTGATATAACATCACTATACCTAATATGTATATATATATAATCATATATAATTAATGGGGATGAATGGGGGGTTATAAAATCTTATAGACCAACTTAAAACTGGGGGGCTCCACCTGGTGGGATGAAAAATATCATCATATGAATCATATGTCATCCACAATCATGGGAATATCATGGGAATACTTGACCATTGAAAAAAGTGATTGGCCATCTATCATGGGAGTTATCCCATCTGGAATTAACATGAATTAACCACTAAATGGGAGTTATCCAATCTTTGGGCTTTACCTCCAACATGACGACCCGCGCATGGCTGGAAGACTACCTTTCTCCAATTTGTGTTCTCAGGATCAAACCGTTAGTTTGAGCCCTCCTGATTTAATGGGCCATTAAGTATGTAATAATCATCATTCCATTAACCCTCTGGTAATTTAACTGCTGTGGGAAATTGCCAATTTTGACAGGTAAATCATCTAAATGGCAATTGAATGCGAACCCGGCATGACAAACCAACAAACCCCCGCTAAAATGATTCAGGGAAACAGGTGTGCCCGCACATATAAAATTGTTGGCAAAATCATTAAATGCAGTATGACGAAATATCATATCACTCTACACATCTATATACAATATGTCAATATGTTGGGGAGAACCCACATTAAGGCCCCACAACCAATGATTTCCCCAGCACATTTGTAGAACAACCAATGAAACATCATATTGTTCCAAGTCCGAGTGACAGCGGCCAAGATCCACATTGCAATGCTCGCGAAAACGTGTACCTGTCATTCCATCAGGGGTAGTAGTTCTCCGTCACATGCAGGGGGCTGATTCTCCAGAAACATGACTGCCATCTCCAATGAATAAATAATATAATGTGAGTAAAGCAATAGGATCCACCATCCCCAATTTTACCATCTTCATTGGTGGTATAAACGATCAAAATATGGGTGGCTTATAAAATGCTTTGTTAACCTTACACTAGGTCACTGCGCTCGAATAGACACCGCTTTCCTGAACCGAGAACGATGACTGTCATCAGCGGGAAAGAAGCATGGAGGAGAATCATATACCGTTTGGTAATTTAACAAATGGCCCATCTTTTAGCTTTCAAAAATTGTCATGTTCCATACCTATTTCAGCTATCACATGCTATTACCAGAGAGTAATTCTGCCTTCCTTCCTCTGCCAGCCTCTTCAGAATGATTTATTTTTTGCCTAACAGCTGCCCAAAAAAAAAGTAGTACAGTACCTCCACCACTTGCTCATAGCTGATGCCCACATCAAAGGCGTTGCCCTCAGAATGGTGGTATAAACCACCCTGGGATCCAAAGAATGTCCCAAAGATTAGTGTGTTTATATGTTTTTATCATTTGTTATCCCCTACATCCACCATGGTTGCTGTTTAATGTGAACGGGGGAAGGGATTACCCCAAAAACTTGTGAAATCCACAAGGTCCAGGCTAAATGAAGCCTTGAATAGACCTGAAATTATCATGTGAAACTTCCAGCGACGTACTCCCAGCGGTGCAGGATGGAGAAGATGCGGCTACCTCTCAATGGCTGCTGGGTATGAATCAATATATATATATATTTGCGGGTTGTACACTCTATCTTTTCCGAGTTTTGTATAGTTTTGTCGGTTTGTTTTGGTGAGTCATCCCCATCGTGAGATTTTTCTGTCTTTCCAACGTTGAGCCGTGCCCACTTGGCTCCCAAATGCAAACGGGTGGCTGTCAATGCGACCTAGGTCATTGGAAAGTCATGGGGAAGCTCGTGATCTACACACAGAAATTGATATCCGCCCAAACGTTGATGAAATTTGTTGTAGATGGGGTCAACGGCTGAATCTTTCAAAATCCCAAGTTTGGATAATTATTTCGTATCCCCGTGATTTTTGTTGGTATGGCCCAACTATGCCCAACTCACATGTTTTCCAACTTTGACACGTGCTACTCTTTTTTGACGAGGGGCAAAGAAGCTCTTGTGCATGCAGAGGTAGCTCACGACCTGGCTTCGCGGCTTCAGAATGCTTCAAGTGCCCAGGGTCACCCTGCAAGTGTCCTTACAAAACCGATTAAAAGACCATGCCCCTTGTGTCTTTCCGAAAGGCTGGGAACTCATCAAGGTTTCCTGCACCAAAAAGAAAGATCATCCAATGGAAGCTGGAATCGTCAAGTGGAATTTTCATGATTGTGGCTTCCTGATTCAAAGAAACACCCCCAAGAGCTGTTGAGCCAACTCAACCAACCACGGCACATTACTGCCTCCGCCACAACGAAAACAGTGGCAGGTGCCCAGAAGAGGGTCAGGAGAAGTTCCAGCTCTTTTCGATTCCTCTGGAAATCCAGATGATTTGTACAGAAGTGTAGCATTTGCCAGGCTGCAACAAAAATTGAATTTGATTCAAGCATTAATAAAGTATCAATAATTGGATTTAACATGATTTAACATGACTTAACCAGTGAACAAATGAATATTGAGGGATCAAACGGGTTTTATCAACCATCAATCCGGGATGCCCCAACAATATAACCATATATAGATCGGTAAATAGTTGGAAATTGATGGGATATCTAGTCTTTATTGGCTTGGTGTGTCCAGACATGGGATGTAGCCCAATGATGGAATCTGGCCATTCCAGCTGAAAAATGATGAGATTCACCCGTTGGAGTTGGCGCTAGACGGTTTCAGACAAACAAAATGACAAAGCCAAATCATAAAATGATTGCCTCGCATGCACATAATATGTACATATATATATATATGTGTGTGTGTACATATGTATTATATATATATATATATGATTATATATGCGTGTATGTGTGTGTGTGGCCCAATGTGGCCCATATATTGACACAAACATGACGACTGCTCTTTGAAGCCTTCTGAAGCGCTAAAATCAATGCGATTTCCCATGCCAATCTGCATGATTTCAGTTGTGAAGTATCCCGCCTCACCATCAAGCCAATCTTGGTGGCTAGGAAGTAGCAACTGGAGGTAGGAATCGTACACCCCTATATCGATATGCAATGCTGTGCAAAATCAAATGTTGATCAATTTGGTCAAATCATGTCAAATCAAATGCGTTGGGCATGCAATAAACCACAGAAATTCATGAACCATCACCCCAAATTTCAACAGAAAGTCTAAGTTCATGAAACATCAATCCAAATCAATGAGCCTCCAAGTATCTTATGGCAATAATCAAGTTTCATGAGCCATTAACCATCATTAACCCAATTCCTGGCAATTGCCATAAGAATCGTAAGATACTTGGAGGCTCAGCCCCGCCGATCCCCGGAGGTCCGAATGGATCGGGACCTGAGACATTGCCGGTCCGTGGCTCCGTGGGTCGTGGGGATCTAACCAGCAGGGATCTGAAAAAGGCGATGGAAATTCACCGAAACGTCTCCGATGTTGTCTTGATATGGCAGTGTGTCAAAACCTTGGTACCTAGTGAACCCCAAAATAGCTGGCAAATGGATGTTCATCCCACTAAAAATGGTATTAATAGGTATTGATTCATAGCCATATGTCTAATCCCATGGAATCCCATGGCCCATCTTGATATATCTTGATGACTTGGATTGATGACTTGGATGAATTGTGGCCATTTTGTGATCATTCAGCCTGACACAATCGCTGGGCAAGGCACCCATCGCTGGGTCGACCATGGAAGGTGCCTCCATCGGGCTCCAGCTCCACATCCAAGCGCTCCAGCTCCGCCATGGCCACGCCATAGACGGTCCCACGTGGGTCCCACGTGGCAAGGGTGGGGGAAAGGAGGCTGGAAACCTGGAACGCTTGGTGCATGGGAAAGGAGAACATGAAAAATATGTACCCTCTGGTATCTGAACTAACTATGAGTAGATATGAGTAGCTAAGGAATGTCGTTTCTTTCAGCATGTTGAAGAGGTACAGTAAATCATCGAGGTAAATGGGCCATGTTCATTCATTTTCCATGTTATCGGTGAATGAGTTGGTTGGATGGTTTTTTTAAACTTAAAACCCCCAGCCAACTGGGACATATGTGACATACCACCTTCGGCATCGCCTCTGATGGGACTACCTAATTGGTGGCTCAACTGTGCTCCACTGCGTTCCTAAATTTCACAGCACCAATTGAAGGTGGAAGAGTGCCCCAACTGAAAAAGACTCAAACCATAGGAACAGAGGAAAGATGTCATATCAGTTTCAACTATGGTTACTGTACTGTTCCATAAGGCTTGCGCAAGTGTCAACCGTCTTCTGACTGGGAAAGATCAAGATTGCGTGGTGGATCGTGGTGGTAATGGTAATGCTGATGCCAAGAATGACTTCCATTTGTCTCATATACCCTCTGGTAATTTAACATAGCTATTGAAAATGGCCATTTATAGTGGATTTTCCCATGAAAAATGGTGATTTTCCATAGTTATGTAAACGTTTACCAGAGGGTATGTCATAGAGCTTCTCCACTTGGTGTCACAACATGTCACATCAATGTCCAATGGTCCAATGGTCCACCGGTCGCCACCTGGGATCGTAGACACTTGATTGTTCCTGGTAACATGACATCAAACCATATCAAACCACTATGGATGACACCAATCAGCCAACGTTTGGGCATATATAGATATATTTATAATTGTAGTAGCATCCCATATATTTCCTATGTAAAATGAGACGTGCCATGCCCGAACCAGCCGGAGTTTCTCGTAAGCCTGTTTGAAACGACCAACATCCAGCAACTCAACCTTTTTCGATTCTAGGGCGCACGTGGCCCGAATTCCGCCCCAAGATCTCATACACAATGAGGTCCAAGGGCTCGCTGGGCCGAGGCAGCTGTGTGCGACATCAATGGTAAGGGCCCTATAAAATTCTATAAACAAGTTGGGGGTTTCCTAAAATGGGGATACCGGGATACCCCACAACCATGGGTTTCAATACTTGAAACAGTAGAATTTTGGATGATTTGGGATGACTTGGGGGTACCCCCATGACTTCGGAACCTAGAGTTGGGGAGATGAACATCCAAAAAGTTTGGGAAAATGAAACGTTCCAGGCCCTACCATGACTCGACATGTGGTGACGTTCTCGCAACATCTTCAGGAATGCGAGACCACATAGCATAAACATGCCATAAATCAATATAAATCATCCAAAGCGATGCGGCAACAACGAATTTCAACCTATCAAAATAACCTGGTACAGTAGAATGATGCAGCACCCAGCTATCCAGGTGATCCTAAAAAAACAACCACTACTGCGCTGCACACAGCTGCGAGCTCACGTTTGTGAGAGCAGCTGTGGCTGTGCTGGGAACACCTGCGCCGTGGGAACCGACCCGTCGAATCCCCTCAAGATGATTCGCCCTCCAAAAATGCAATTGATCCAAATAAGACCTCTCCAAAATTCCAAACCTCACAAAATGCTTCGAAAACCAACATCCGCATCTCAAGGTCCTGAAATTTCTGCCCTGAAAATCTCCGGCACCATCCGACCAGAAGTGCCTGGTGCCGTATGGCCGTCATCTCAATGACAACGACCTGGCTGGGAGCTGCTTGCTGCGAAAGTCTCTCAGCAAACCAACCACCACAACTTTCATTGCAGGGCCTCCATTTTGCAGCAAGTCGTATGTAGGCCGACCATGGCCGACCCCCCACCACTTTAACTTGCTGAATAATGCTCACCCTTCTTTTCCTTTCTTTGTTTTCTTCTTGGAAGTTGATGGATGAGCATCTCTATGCTTATATTGTTCAGCAATGTGTGAAACCATTTCGGCAATTTCAATACTTATACTTATCAACACAGTTTGGAAAAATATGAAAAACATGATGATATCCCTGATATGCCTTCTTTATTTTATTCAACACAATGGATCATTGGAATGCCATATCATTTTTCATAATTGTATTGCCATTTCAATCATCTGTCAAAATATATGGGGGGGTTCCTACAAATACCCCAAATCATCCATGTTTTGTAGGTTTTTTCATTCCAAACCATTCCAGCTCTTGGGGGTAGCTCCATGACTATGGACCCCCCCGCTGGTCCTTGCGGTCCCACCTCTCGGACTTGACGGTTCTGGAGCGTAACATCCTGGGAGCGAGGAATCAGAGCTTGGGATAGCCGTGATCCACCGATTTTTTTCAGGTAACCCATGGCTAGCCCGTTTTCAGAGAAACCATTTGAAGGTTTAAGTGGCATGACTTTTCTCACCTGATCAACGAGTTACTTCAACATCACTCAACCATTGGGGATGTAATCTCCAGCAGATACTTGTGGGTGATGTTCCAAATCCCCAAAGAGAAACATGTACTAGCCTCTGATAAATCTGAGATGAAAATCCAAAGATATCCAAAGGCTATTTTGTCCTGCGACAACATTGAAAATTGTAAAGACACAAGCTACGGGTCTAAATGGCATCCAAGCGGCGCCAAGCTCTTCTCTGCTTGTGCCAACCTGGAAAGTTTGGATGGGCTGAAAACTATGGCGTTTTTCCTAGAAAAAATGGAGGGATTCCATGGGATTCTGCCAGGTCCGCCAGGTCCAGCAGTGCTGCAGCTTCTTTGGGCACCACACCGTTCCTCCGGCTGTACACGCCTCTTTTTCCGCCTGAGGCAGTGCCGGCATGGCAATGGCTGGCATGGCACTCTGCAGTGACCCTCAGGTAATCAAAGGTGGCAATGGAAAATCCATGAAAATCCATGAAAATCCCCTATAAATGAAGGTTTTAATGGGACAATCATCTACGTATCAACTGATAAACATGGTGGATTTCCATCGCCACGTTTGCCCGCCGTACCCCAAACTCTTCTGCATGGAGATGTGCTCCATCAAGAATCGACGTTGCACAATCCACGTTTTTTTTTGTTGTAGGTACCCTCTGGTGAACTAACATAGCAATTGAAAATGGCCATTATAGTGGATTTACCCATTAAAAATTGTGATTTTCCATTGCTATGTTAGTTCACCAGAGGGTATACCCCTTGAAAATCCACAACTTCAAGGGCGGCCATAGCAATTCCACGGAGCACCTCGCATTGATCTGGATCAAGATGAAGCAAAGCACCAGGACGATGGCCACAGCAGGATACCTGGTGACATCGACAGGGATCATGTGCCATGTTGGATGACCAGAAATGAACCATCATATGCCTCACAAAGCAAAAATCCCATGAAATTCCCATGAAAATCCCATTTTCCATTGGTGAAAATTTGGAAAAAACATAAAAAATCACATGTTTGATGCTTAACTTCAAGTTCCTTCCACTTTTCCATGGCAAAAAAAATGGCAATCCCCCACCATCCCCCACCACGGCAGGGCACGGTGAAACGACGATGCCCTGCGCCGCGCTGCAGATCAGCTCCATGGAGGGATCCGCGAAGGCGTTGCGCTGCGAGGCCGCCACCACGAAGAAGTGATCTGCCACGACGACGCGAGCTTCCACCGGACCATGGGGTGATGGGATGAAAAAGCATGGGAAAAATCCCAAGAAACTCAAATCCAAGTATATATAAAAAATCCAAGTATATATTATATATATATAGTATATAATATATATATATATATATATTATATATATTATATGATGGATTGATTGGAGGATTGGAGGATTGTTTTTTCGGGGGAAGAAGTTCTAGCAGCTAGGGATTCGACATGACTTGACCTTTCCAAAGTTGGACTGGTTGGGACCACCGGCCCCACATGCCGGGGAAGCGGTTGCCGCGTACGGCTCGAATCGCCACATGGACAGTTCCAGCCTGGCAGATCGTTCAAGGGAGTGGGTATTGATCATAGAGGCAACCACCAAGCACATGGGATCAACAAAAACCTACAATGATGCAACCTTTTTCCACAGCTGTAATACTGCCTGCAGAAAATCCTGAGGTCATGTGCGACATGGCAGAACTCAGCACTCAGTACAAGGGCAACTGCCACCTACAAGAGAGTTGAGGTTGACCTTGACAGCAGGGTCGGCTACAAGTATGACTGGCTCTATGTTGAACCGCTTTAAACCATTTGCCACTCCTACTGCGGAGGTACGAATCCCAAATCACTTCAGGTGAGGCAACAGGCTCTGAGTACACCTTTCTTTATCCGCAATCCACTGTCAAATCTTTGCTATATCATACCCTGCCTTCCGGGGCCCTCCACACACCCCGGGTACCCCCCAGGATGCCCTCGGGAAGCGACCCCACCTGAAAGCTGGAGGTGCCACTCTGACGCGCCTCCTCGAAGTATTGTTTCCCCACCTCCGCAGCCTCGGGAAGATGGATTCAATGTCAGACTTGGGAATCATCGGCTTGTATCATGTGCAAATATACTGTGTACATAGATTTATCAGTCTATACCTCTGAGTACCAAAAAAATATGTGTGATACATCTTGAAAAACAGATCAAAATAAGGGCACGTCCACAGCCCAGTCCCAAGATCCCAGGCCCAGCCAGACAGCTCCCACATGCTACGAAAGTGCGCCACACCGGTGGGGCTCTCGATGAGTGCCTGGGAGAAAATCTCAGAGGACCAGGGCTATCAATAGATGGGGCTGCAGTTGGGGTTATTAATATGTATAACTATGATACATCAGGAGGAAGAAAGTTTTTTCCCGTTTAGTACCTTATTAATATCATCATCCTCAGCCGCGGATCAATTATCCTCATTTCGCGTGGCCTGCGTGGCGGATCGTATTTCAAGTCGGAATAAA
>Ga0126342_10006624_pt1:0-15000 | contig 20581 bp, 18 predicted proteins | sample Cyp1metagenome_FD_92528 | JGI IMG/M metagenome (GOLD analysis project Ga0126342, IMG submission 92528) | Coral microbial communities from Lord Howe Island, Old Settlement Bay, Australia - Cyphastrea 1 metagenome | ecosystem: Host-associated > Invertebrates > Cnidaria > Coral ...
ATAGATATATAGATATATAGATATATAGATATATAGATATATAGATATATAGATATATAGATATATAGATATATAGATATATAGATATATAGATATATAGATATATAGATATATAGATATATATATACAGTATGTATACATTACATCTGGGCAAAGCGATAATGATTCACACCTTCCCCCTGTGAAGTATCCTTCTTAAGGTGAGCTTGTCGTGCGAATCCTAGTGGCTTACCCTCGCCAGATCGGGACTGACCATGGACTTTAGTGACTAAGCCATCTCGAGACTTTTCACCGAAATTCTGAAAGTTCCATGGTTAAAGCCCCATTTTTGGTGGAATCCCCAATTTCATCCATACTTGCTGAAAATCACATCCCAGTTTTTTTAAATGGTCAAAATAACCTCAAAAACCTGGTTTTTTTCATGGGACAAGTAGGCTTAATTCACTTATAATTGGCTTATAACCTTACTAACTAGGATGAGCCACCATGGCCAAGGGTGGCCGGGTCACTGGACATGTGTTCTCGTTGCTGTCTGCAGGCGTCGGGCTAGGGATGGGCCTCGAGCATCGAAAATCACCGTTAAATACTGCAGGATGGGGCCCCCAGTCGATAGCGTTCAGTTGGTTTATAAGTGGCTGAATTCTATGGTTTATGGTAGATATATGTAGATATAACGAACTAGTATTCATGGGGATTATTTCATGGTTTATAAACCAACAAACATAACTGGGGGGGCCCATCCTGTGTGGATGGGCCAGCGAAATCCGAATCACCAGTCGATGGTAAACATCCCATTATTTTGTTGGGTTTTTTTTCAACCATCCCAAATTGCTGCAGGATTTCGCTGGCCCATCCACCGGATAGAAAATAGACAGATATGAAAGATAGAAAAACAACAATAGAAGATCTTCCATGGATACAGAAATACCTCTCCAGGAATGGGTTAGAAGCTTAGAATCCAAATCCTCCGAAAAAAAAAAAAAAGAAAACTTCTTATATTCCAGCGAGCCATATGAGCCATGAAAATACACCTTTCCCATCCGGTCAAAGTGATTGATTCTGATAAGTATTCCTGTCATTGACTGTAATCATCCCCAATAAACCAGGTGGTATAACACCATCTAAAAATCAATCAACCACCATTTATCCATTGAACCACATGTGTTGTTGTCTTACCAGGGTTTAAAGTTAAAACCCATCAAATACATACTTTTGTCGGTTAAACCACTAGTTGTTCACATCTTTTTCATGGATAAACCACCATGAAACCACCCATCTTCACTTATTTCCCAGATTTTTCATGGTTCAACTGTTCGCCCCCATCATTTTTACTTAACCGTTAACCCGCCAGCGTATCTCGCGTATCTCTCCCGGATCGAGTGACGGTAGCTTCACCGGCTGACTCACCACCATAGCTGGGCGCAAAGGGCTGGGTCACATTCTTTCCAACCAAGCCATTTGGATGTTTGGAGGTGTATAATTAATTAATATATATATATATATATGTATATATATATACATACACGCACATTAGATATAGGTGTTGTGGTCAGAACTGGCCAATTTTATATGGGAATTTTGAGAGTTGTGGTACCTGATTAGGGAGCCTCCTGGAATGATGCTATAGAAGTTTCAACTCGTTTCATGTCTGATTCATGGCCTAGAAAAATGTCTACCCTCTGGTAATTTAATAGGTTTTTAATGGGATTTAATGGGTTTTTCATGGGATTTAATGGGATTTACCATCTGATAAAACTAAGATATCTATTGAAAATGACCATGTATAGTGGATTTACCCATTGAAAATTGTGATTTTCCATAGTTATGTTAGTTTACCAGGGGGTATCCCAAGTAGGGGGTCTGAGGAAAATTCAAACCATCCACACAGGAATCCCGAAAAAACCGAATATGAAACATACCCCCTTTAAATCCTGGTTTAGTATCTCGTGGATCTATTCATTTTGGGAGACCATATCGGGTGTATTTAAATGTCAAAGGGAAGGGATGCTGTGTTTATATCACCAGTTTTAGGAAGTAAATCATCTATAAATGGGCCATTGTTTCCATGTATATAGCTACGTGAATAATTACCAGAGGGTATCCCATTCACAATCACAATCAAATCCTATAAATCCCCATAAAACCTATCAAAAAAAATATAAGGCCACCATTAAATCACCATGAAATCACCATGAAATTCCCGGATAGATCATCTTACCAAACGACTGAGACGACGTCGCACCCCGACCTTGCACCACAGGAGCACCCATTGGCATACCCATTGGAACGCCTCCAACTGGTGGCATACCAGGAGCCTCAGTACTGGTAGGACGTGACAAAAATATATCTCTTTCGAAATCAGATTGTTTTTCGCGACTCCTAAGTTTTCGGAAAACTGAACTACTCCATATATATATATCATATAGAGTTGTGTAAATTACTGCTATTTGCAAGTCACCAGAAATTTAGATGATCAATCCACCAGAAATTGGGTTTTTAACATCCTCAACACGCCTGGAAGATCCATCAAAGGCCATGAAAAAAAAAAAACGGATCAATCGACCCTGGCTGATGAAAAAAAGAAACGGTTACACCGAAAAAGTGATGATTTGCTACTTGATATCTTTCCGAAAAAAAACAGACGAACTTGGGGTTCATGAAAATCCAGGCGCAAGCCATTGACATTCTTTTATATGTGTCCCGCAAATCTGCCGTTCTTGAATCCAAATTCTGACAAGAAACAATCATCTTTCAAAAAATAATCGAAAAAAAGACAGCAGGAATCTCCTGGGAGAGTAGGATGAAGATATGGGTTATGGGTTTGTTGGGTCCCCAAAAAAAAAAGAGTCAGCCGCTCGTCAGTTAGACTCGTCACTCCAGCACTGGCAGAGGGTGGTGGACCCTGCATCGAATAGACCTCCATGGCATTGCCAGTCCAGGTGTCACCTCCGTTGGCTTCCAGGCTGGTTCAGGGTGGGTCTCCAGTTCTAGGTCACTAAGTCGGTCACCACAAGTCCACGAACTTTGAGCCTGGGGGATTGTACCCTCCGGTGAACTAACATAACTATGGAAAGATCCACCATTTTTAATGGGAAAATCCACTATAACTGACCATTTTCAATAGCTATTTTCACTGGGCACCCTGCCACGATCAGTGATGGCATGAGCTCGGACGATTCTGACGTGGTCGCCATCCCGGGATCTCTGTGCGCTATTTATGGGATAGAGTAGATACCTACTTGTAACCATGGTTAATAGTGGTTAATATTGGTTAATATTGGTTAATAATGGTGATTAATGGATGACTAATTTATTTAATGATGATTAAGGGAATATACCATCTGGTTATGACTAACATAGCGAACTGGAAAGATCCACCATGCTATTAAGAACGGTAAACCATCGAACTTTCTATGGGCCATGGCTATTTTCCATGGCGAACCCTTAGTCATAACCAGAGGGTAGCCATCCACTGAATGTCTGATTTGCGAAATCCCCATGATCTACGAATGCTGGATGATAATGGAAAAACAGCGGGGTAGACCATGTCATGGTTTAATCCTATGTTTAACCCTATGTTTAAACAGCTTGATAATCATAGGATCTAAAAATGTTATCCTATGATCATCAAGCTCCGCATCAAGCTCCGCTTCGCAATCCTCCACAGTCTAAGCTTTCTAAGCTTCTGGCCATCATCATAGTAGATTCGACAGCGATTGTTGCCATACAGCCTTCCACAAGCTGTCGATAACGTTCAAATGTTGAGATTTTTCATCCAGCAAATGAACATAGACATGGAAAATCATGGAAAAACCAACATCTATAGTAGATCATTTAAAAGGGGAAACTGTGGATGTTCATGTCTATGGTAATTTAATGTAGTTGGAGGGACAACCCAATTTGTGGCCACAATGGTCACAAGACCCATCAGAAAATATGACTGGTAGATATTACGGTAGCTCTACATTTGACTGAGAAAAAGATTAGGAAATATGTTCATTTTGTTTATCTTCATCTCAGAAAAACCTTCCGCTAATCAAAGATAGCAGTGGGAAACCCCTCATGTATACATGATGTCCCACTAAAACCTCCATTTGTAGAGGATTTTCGATTGCCTTCATTTTAGGGGTTCCCGGCTCACGGATGAGAATCCCTGAGATATTGGATGATTTTTTACAGCCTCAAAATGTGACCGTCGTTCATCAACTCTATCTCCTTTAGTGGTGATCATGTTCATCCCTGGCTCCAATCTATAAATGGATTGCTCACTATGGTTGTTGACCACAGATCCAAGTCGTGGGATAATCCGATCCAAAAAAAATCACCAGACGAAAAATTCACCACAGATTTCGAGGCCTCACTGGAATCACCCACTGCCTTGTGACCTTTCCCATATACCAACGGCCATCACCACCCTCTGCAATGGTGTACTGCGTCTGCCTCAGAGATCTGACCAGAAATGCTGGGGATTTCTCAACCATGAGAACTTGGAGATCTTATAAGTCTTGGAGATCTCAAACTGGGTTACTGCTCCGAATTTTGGATGCCTTTTGTTGATTGTTGGGTGACAAGAAACGGATCTTTGAACTGTCCAGGGGATGGGTGTTTATTCGCGCGCAACCGATAAAAAGGATATGTCAGTGTGTGTGTGTGTGCGTGTCAAATTCTTGTTTGACGCAGAAAAATTATGAGTGAAATGATCTTGGTTCACGGTTTTTTTAACATTGATATTTCAACAATGATAGGTACATGCTATATAACAATTGTACATGCTATTTCAACAATTGTACATTTTTTGTTTCAACAATGTTGATGTACCCTCTGGTAATTTAACATAGCTATTGAAAATGGCCATTTATAGTGGATTTTCCCATTGAAAATGGTGGTTTTCCATAGTTATGTTAGTTTACCGGAGGGTACAATAACAGTTCTGATAACAAGATCACTTGTACATGAAAACCATCCCATGTCAAGGTCACCCAGTGGAAAAAAACCAAGGGCAATCCACAAAACCACAGTGGTAGCTGAAGGGACCCTTCATATGTATGTGTATATATATATATAGTTAATATATAGTTAATATATATATATATATTAATATTAGTATTCTCTCTATGTACATCTTATATACCTATATATACAGTATACAGTAATACAGTAATAAATCGTAATCTATTAGATCTTTATCTACACTTTCGGCGGCCCTTTTAAACGCATCGTTTGTGCAGCTGAGCTTCACTCTCATCCCCTTGGTAATTTGACCATTCCTCAGATCGCCAGCAAAAACTCCACAGCCATTCCACAGCCCCAAAAAGCTGGGTCAAACAAAAATCTTCCATCCCCATGCGGAGTTTAAAACAAACAAAAATGACATCCCAAAAAAAGGTGGAGAAAAACATCCAGAATTTTAAGTCAAAGTCAAATCCCTATCCACTTTTGCATGCATATTCTTGCAACTTAAGTCGCCATTCTCAGGAATTGTTCACGGGAATAACTACAGGAAACCCAGATTTGAGCTGAATATCCATTTCCGGTTAAGATGTTCCCTTCAAGTAACCCCACATGTTTGCTGTTCATTACCCTTCAGTTCACAAAAAAAAAAAACAAAAAAACAACGTGGTGTCACGCGCTGGGTGATCGCCACCAACATTCTGAAAAGCAGTCACTCGTCCCCCTGGATCGCTGAAAAATCTCCCATTGATACGGATCTGTAGATCATCTAAGACTCACATCGGTGATTTTCCCTTGCCAGATGAAAAAAAGAGAAAGTCACCTCAAAATCTTCAACTTACTGGTGCTAAACGTAGGGAATTTTCGGGAATGATCCATTTCATCACTAGTAATGTCATCATCCCAGCAACCCCCAGCAACCCATCCAGCAACCCTACGTAAAACGCACCAGTAAGTGCATGGCTCAACCAAAAACCTTTGCTTGTTGGTACATTTACCCTCTGGTAAACGTTTACAGTTCGCTATTGAAAATGGCCCAGTCGAAATAGTTAAAAAAATCCCCAGCTTGAAAATGGTGGATCTTTCCACTTCGCAAACTGTAAACCTTTACCAGATGTAAAAACATTTCTGACATATTCCATCTTACCAGTGCATCGCAAACTGTTAGTGCACCAGTTTCCCATCTAAGAACAATGATACACCACTTTACCCTCTGGTAAACATTTACATAACTATGGAAAATCACCATGTTTCATGGGAAAACTCACTATAAATGGCCATTTTCAATAGCTTTTTGTATGTTTACCAGGCCTGGTATCATTCCCCAGCTGGCTTGATCTGAAAGGTCCCCGGAGGTCCCCCCGGAGGTTCCCCGAATCCCCCGGAGGCGCCGGAGGGCTGCGGCCATGGGGCGCACCATTCACCGTCTCCGGCTCCTTCCCATAGAGGAAAGACTCACAGGCGCCCATGGCCCTGGCCATTGGCGCCATGGGAAAAAGCCAGAAAAATGGTGAGAAATATGGGTTACCCGGCCTGGTTATGACTAACGGTTCGCCATGGTTAAGCCATGGCCCATAGAAATAGATGGTTTACCGTAATTAAAAATGGTGGATTTTTCCATGGCTATGTTAAATTACCAGAGGGTTACCTTAGGTTTTCATGATCATATGAGAATGTTTTTCCTTGAAAAAATGATAGTTGATATAAACATGTTTTTTTCATGATAAATATATAATGATAATCATGAGGACAATAATGATGATAATGATGAGAATAATCATGATGAGAATAAATATGATAATAAATAAGAATGATGATAACAATAATGATGATAAATAAGATTGGTGAGCATCACACTGATCATGATAACAATGATGATAACAATAATGAATCCTATCATAACTACAGATAATGTTATGATATTATTGTATTAACAATATCATCATGGGATCACTAGTAATGATAAAGAATATTACCAGCATTCACCAAATTGTTTAATGATATAGAATAAGAATAGTAGTAGTAATAACAACAATAATCATAACAAAAATAGTGAACATATGAATAATTTGTTATAATGGATCCTGTGTTGAATCAACAATTCAGATCGCATATTTTTCTCTGATTTGTATGGATCGATATTCTATATACGGACTAATATGATATACTGTACATGTATGTGCGTGCTGTCATCCTTTCATGAATCTTGGCATCCCCAAACTGACCGTTGGTTGAGTTATGGTTGAGGCTATTTGGATTGAACCATACCCTGATCATGACCATAAGTGGATAGCCTGCAAAAACCTGAATACATGTCTAGCGAGTATGGCAAAAGATACAGTACAGTCGGTGGTGACCCTTAGGGTTTTCGTTGGTTTATCCCCCCATTCACTCTAGATCTATCAACCATTTTTACCCAATAGAGTTCTTGGAGTTCTTTAAACCGAAATAGCTAACCATGGGGCACCACTTGATGTGTATCAAAAATCCCCATCCACGTCGCAGCCAACGTCCCTTGACGTCCCAGCTAAGCAGCCAACGTCGACCACGGCGCGCAGCTCGTTTCGCCCGGGGCGCAGCTCGAGCCAGTCGCAGCGCGATCACATGGCGAAAAACGCGGCTGGAGATCGCCCTTATTGGCCATCTCCCTGAACTTTACTGGTTGGTGGTTGACCTACCCCTCTGAAAAATCATGGAGTGAAAGTCAGTTGGGATGATGAAATTCCCAATGAATATGGAAAGTCATAAAATTCCATGGTTCCAGTCACCACCAAGCAGTTTAGCATTTACCAGATTACTTTTGATCCCTAGTTCAATGGGTAAAACCAAGGTGGAACATGTGGGTTCTTTGCCTCCCAAAGAAATCGATCAATTCGTCAACCCGTCGTCCCGAGAGGATTTGAAGCTCAACCTTCCGCTGGTTTTGTCATCCCAATTTCTACAGACTTTCCCTGCTCCTCTGCCAGGAAGAAAACCATTGCCCAACCATCCCAAATCGTTGCAATCTCCAACTTTGTGGTCACTGGCAATCTCCAACTTTGGCACTAAAAATATCTACACAGTTGCTGATTAAAGAGTTGGAATGGTTAGTTAACATTAGTTAACTAATCATTAAAAAGTTGCTATAAGCTGAAATAACTAACACCGCCAAAAATGTTTTTAAAAAAACAGCCATCTTTGCCAACCATCCCAGTTGTGACATTGTGGGATACCCTGCAGTTCAACATAGATATGGACACACAAAATGAATCGGTGTCCCGTGGCCGGCACGGCCTCTTCTACGGCTTCATGGAGCCCCTTTGGCTCCTTAGAGCTCCGAATTTCTTTTGGAGATCTCCTGGAAATAACACCTTGTGTCTATGGTAAAATATCACTAGAACACTGAGACAATCAAAATCTTTACATATAATATATATATATATATAGAATACATATCAAAATATCACTAGAACACAGGGTAATAGAATTCTATTCGAAGAGATTACTAAACAATCGAAGTAATGGATTGAAATCTTAACTTCTGTAGCTCGAAATATCGTTGATAAGCAAAAAAAATGGAATCTAAAGATATCAATGCGAGAATCGCCAGAACTATGAAACGACCATTTTGGAGGTCGGCTCGATGATGAAAGAAAGGGGGAAAAAAGGCCAAATCAACCAGCACGTGTGCCTGGATATCTCAGGATACCACTGCCATGACATCACCAATCCTCCTATATATATATTGTACATATATATATATATATATATATTATGATATATATTATATTATATATGTGATATTCAGTGTATAGCTACGATCCCACTTACCCAAAACATGCTGCAAGGGTGACACGCAGCCACGACTGAGCAGCTGAAACAAAGCCGTGGCTAGGCGTCATTCCATTCTGGGTGCATTTTTCAACAGGATTCCCAGTTGATGCAAAAATCGCCAAGACACTTAGTAAAAGTAAAAGCTAGGGTTGAATTTCTAGCCCTGTTGGATGATGTTGTTAGTAAAAGCCTCGGCCAATATCAACCAACAGGGCTAGAAATTGGCCGCGGCTCAAAATGTGGGAACTTCACATCGGATCATCCTTTGGAAAATTCGCACACTGCATGAGTTGACACACGGGCCCGGCTTAGCATCTTAGCAGGGGTGATTTTTCGGGCCCGGAAGCGCTTATTGAAAGTTCCTCCGATGTTGAATTCGTGAGTTCGTTGATCGGTTTATGTAAAGGAATGAAACCATGGATTTTGCCTGCCAAATACTGGTTTTTCCTGTAGATGTTCCCTTCAATGATTTCTGAGAAAAAAAGGAAGAAAAAAAAAACGCAAACGACATCAAGCTGGAAAAGAAGAAACAAAGGTCCAAGCGTCACCAAATCTGGTTGACTTATCATGATTCACCAAGATGAAAAATCTCTGAGACTTACGGCCAGCTATAAAAATGATTCCCTCCAAAAATCCATCATTCGAGGGACGGAAAAGGACTTTCGAGGTAGTATCCCATAAATCATCACCATAAATCACCATAAATCCATCAATCACCATAAATCATCCAGATTCGATCCCCATTATATCCCATGGTATCCCACTACCATTTGGCTGAATCCCCATCAATAAAAATGCCAAAAAACACGATCGAACGTGACGCGACTCGTGACGCCGGGCTTTTTGGGTCCAAATTTCTTACGTCTGTGCTGCTGCAAATGCATCCACTGAAATCCAAAAAAGATCAACATGATCGAACTGGAAGCCCCAAGAAAAAAAATGGATCATGCAATCCAGATTTATCTGTTTCCAGCCCTCAAATTCGAGGTGTCCAAATGTGGACATCAAACGCTGAATAATGCAGGCCGCAGCACGAACAACAAGAAGAAATCAGAAAGCGAACAACTTGCCCCGCCACCAGCAGTAAAATAATAGTCCAAACATACTTCAGGGGTTAATATTAGTCGTCGAAGGGATCTGATACATATAGAATATATATATATATATACATATGTGTATATATATATGTATATATATATGTATGTACATATGTATATATATACAAATTTGTATGTATGTGTGTGTATGTATGTACGTACGTACGTACACGTAGGTAGGTAGGTATGTAGGTATGTATGTATGTACGTATGTATATGTATATGCATGTGTATGTGTATGTGTATGTGCATATAGAAATATCTGTGTATATATATATAATTGTATAACCTACAAACATTGCTATTCCAAAGGATGATCGTCTGGCTGGACCCCCTTGAGCACCCCCACCACCGCACACGCCAATAAGGCGGCCACGGCCGGAAAATTCTGCAGCTTCCTCGGTCACCAAGCTGGGAAATCCCCAAGAAATGGAGGTCTAACGCAAGGAAATGACCTCCATTTTATATCATTTATCAGGGTTTTATATCTATAATATCATAAATCCATTTATAATCTATATCCCCAATAAATGGAGGTTTTAATTATAAATTTGTGGTTTAATGGAAAAGAAAAATTATACATGGAGGTTTTAACAGGGAACAAAATATGAAAAATAAATGAGTGATGTTCCAGCAAGCCACGTTTGATTGCCGGGGAGCATTCATTCTCAATTTGTACAGCTCACCCAAAATTCAAGGGGGACAAAAATGATAAAGTCTTGGTCTGGGCTCTGGTAAACTAACGTAACTATGGAAAATCACCATTTGTAATGGCTAAATCCACTATAAATCACCATTTTCAATAGCTTTTTGTATGTTTACCAGAGGCCTCTCTAATGTCGACCGGCGAGGAATTTTCACTTCCTGACTCATTGTGGGGCCACTGGTGACCCCATGATTTGATCAACCCCGTAAAAACGGCTGTTTCATTGGGAGGCTACCATGACTAAGTATTAGATTAATTATGACTATTGGAGGAGTACCCCCTAATTCATAAACCATGCTTTAGCAAAATCCGGGGTTGACATTAGGCTGTTTGTTGACGGCCTATGTGTTGATCAAAGAGCCACAAGCCAGGAGAGCTCGTCAGGGCACGAATCCCTGGCTTACTTTTTGGGGGTCCCCGAAATAGTGACCATGTCCAAATGCTGATGCGAAAAAAGGAATGGTACCCCCCAACTAAACAGCCAGCAGGTATGGTCATCATTCCTTGGCCCGGCAACTAATCATACTTTCCATGATTCCATGAGTTGGAACTAACAGCTTGGTAGTTCCAATCATCTTTCATTACCAGATGCCATTTTTCAACACACCCCAAAAAGATGCCGAAAAGTGAAATTTCCCATGAAAATAGTGGCAAACTGTTCATTGTTCCATCTTTTTGGGTATATTCTAACTGTGACTTCAACTCATGTGCCATTGCAATGACTTTTCCATCAACGAATCAACGCTCTGCGCGCTCTGCGCGCGCATTTTTGGTTGACTTGCCACACCTTACCGGCGACGCAGGTCGATAAGAGGCCCAGACACCAGGGCTTTGCCGAGGCGGGGCGTTTCAACCGGAGATTCGGGTGAGAAGTCGATCGGTCTGGGGCCCCACAACACGTCCTACCGGTCCTATGCACACAACTGACATAGCAATGGATCAGATCAAGTTATGGAAAAATTCTCAGGGTCCAATTCGAATTGTTGTTTCGGATGCACCAAACACACATTTGAGTCTGGGAAGCCGTGGGGAGCCAGGGAAACACATCACTAAAGCTATACATTTTTTGGCAGGGTGCCGCCCCAAGTGGGACTTCAAGTGGGACATATTTCACCCAAGAGCCAACCCCATCCCGTGCCAAATAAAAAAACTTAAAATGGAAACGGCTGGTCGGTGGTTCCAATTCCTACAAAAAAAAATGTGATGGTTTGGCCACAATCAACCCATTTCACATGATCCCTTTTTGTGTAGCAACAACACAAGAGTTGGCTAAGAAGCAACCAACCAGGCAAAGTCCCAACCACCGAACACAACCGAACACACCGAACACACCGAACACACCGAACGGTGCGGCACGTGGCTTTCCCCGGGTCAGGACCAGAGGTATAGAGTTTCTGCACACAGCACAACCCACGTGACCAAAATGGAGACAAAAATCACCGCAAAAAATCTGAGTTCAACATAGTCCAACAACACTCCAACTAGCCCAGGATCAAGGGGGGGTTGATGAATCAAGGAGTCAACTGGAAAATCCCCCACCTTAGTGAATATCACTATAGGATGGAGCACCCCTGAGACTGGAAATTCAAGCCTCGATGAGGTCAAGGGTGATGTATGTACAGTAGGTAAATTCATGGGAGAAGCTTAAACTATGAACTTCAACTCAGACACTTTTTGTTGAACTGAAGTTGAACTCAGCCTTTTTTTTACTCAAGCAATTGGAGGTTTCCGAGGGTGTACGCCCAAATCATCCATTTTGTCGATGGATTTCCAGCTATTGGGGTTTTCCCATTTCTGGAAACCCCCAATTCATCGAAATCATCGCACTTCAGCCGCTTGGTCTTGAGACGACAGGCATAGCAACGCTGGGAGCACCAGACCTCACGAACTGTTGTGGCGCCCCGAGTCCAGTCAGCCTCCGGTAGTTTGACATGGCCGATTTAATGGTAGTTCTATGGTATTTTATGTACATATAATTTTTGTGAGATATGCCCTCTGGTAATTTAACATACCTATATATATATGTGTGTGGAAGCCAAGGCCCATTTAGTTCGATGATTTTCCTTTCTTAAAATGGTGATTGTCCAAGGAGAACTCTTAAAATACCAGAGAGTATGAAAAAAACTCTACTGGATACGAGAAAATGCAGGTTTCGTGTTGTTCTTTCACATGGTGTTCTATGGTCTAGTAGGGATCCTGGGAAAATATCTCATAGAATATGGATGGATTTCCCTTCCGGAAATCCATAGCTGGAAAAACCCACAGTTCCCACAGTTCGATGGGATTCCCATCGAAGTGGGAAATTCTCCAGCGATGCTGGATGACCAGAGCGTCCTTTTTTTACTATAGACATTTACTTATCAAAGATTACTGGTTGGTGGGGGCTACCTACCCCATGGTTAATAGTGGTTAATGATGGTTAATCATTGATTAATTGATTGCTGGTTGGTTGGTGGGGGCTACCTACCCCTCTGAAAAATCATGGAGTGAGCGCAAGTCAGTTGGGATGATGAAATTCCCAATATATGGAAAATATGGAAAAATAAAAAGAGTTCCAAACCACCCACCAGATATGATTCGTCATGATTATCATTACCCTTGTCACTAGTGTTTGATTCTATTTCTATCGTTATTTTTGCTTCTTCTCATCACTGCAATCCAAGAAAAAGATGGACAGCTCACATCTGCCTTAAAATAAGCCGTAAAATAATGGTGCATTGTCTTCTGGGGTTAACTATATAATCATGTAATTATGTACATATACATAGACATATACATATACATATACGTTTACATATACGTTTACATATTACATACACAAAGGGATGTCCAAATTTCAGAGCTGAGAAATGTCGATTTCGAGGCCCCCAAGAACTCATCTAGGCATTGAGAGGGGCCTCACCTTGTTCAAGCTCAGATGGACTCACAATCCTCCTGATCTTCCGCAGGGAGTTGTCATAGGTGGATGATTTGATCATGAGTTTACCTATGAAAATTGCTATTTTGAACATCTTATGGGGTCAAGGTGTCATTTTTTCAACCCACTTCCATGATTCATGTGCAAATCCCTAATTCTAAAATCACCATATCTTCTTCCCATGTCGCCATTCCACCATCGACGCCACCAGAGCCTCTTGGAATAGCGTCGCACCGTGGGCGGCAGCTGCTTTCTGGGGCTGAAGACTGGAGCCATTGCTTGGTGTGAGGTGGGCTCTTCGACGAAGAGTTTCACCTTGCGTTGCGCACCGCGACGCGAAGGACGCCAGAGTCAGGATCCGGATGGTTTTTTTACAGGTTAGTGATGTTGACTAATGTTGATTGATTGATGTTGATTCATGGTGACTAAGAGGGATTAATAGCTAATACCCTCTGATTGTAACGTGGCTGGAGAATCCCCGAAGTAGCCATGGATGTTTCGTTCGCTGGGAAAAGCATGGAACTACATGATGGATGTTCAATTGCTATGTTTGATCACCCGATGGTATGTTTAAGTTGGTTATTATTTAATATTAAGCCATATCTTCTTTGTTTTTTTTCACACTCCCAAAAAACAAGTGATGTAACGATAGATACCAAACTATAAAAAGGTGAGGCCCCCTTTTTCGATACCTCAATCCACATCCACTGGGGGTTCAGTAAACTGGGTTACATGGGGGATCACCCCATGGAGGATCACGGCTGCGACGCGTCGCAAGCGCATCCCAATTTCTAAGTGGTTTACAAACATTTACAAACTAGATATAAGCCATATAAAATCATATATATAATTATACATATACATATAGCTGGGGATACTTCTTATGACTGAGGTTTCTTGTGATTATTACTCATCTACTACCGTAAGAGCCCCATCCATGTAGATGTTTTACCTATTGACCATGGCCATCATGACTTTACATGGCTATGTTAAACTACCAGAAGGTATTGTTTAATCACTTTAAGTTTCGTTTGAATACTCGGGGATTGGAGGCACTCCTGATTGTGCGGCCACTTCAGGAGGTGTTTTTTCTTGAAGCAATGGCATAGGCTTGGTAAACCCATGGCAGCCCAAGTTGACACCATGAAGGCTGCTGAAATCCAGATTTCTGATGGCCAAATCCCGTGAAAATCACCATGGTTGGATAGGTGAAAAAAAAAACATGTTTGCTGTTTGATGGTTTAAATTCCCATTTCTGCGATCGCAAAAAGTTTCCCCATCCTGTTTTTTCACCTTCCCAGACACCGCCGCGATTGGTACGGCGTTTTTCTCCTTGGAACTGCTCTTTTCAGACCTTATTGCTTTGTCAATGGCCTCAGAAATGGCAGGCATTCCCCGTACCATTCATAAAATTCTATACGTATACATATGTATATATATATATACAGTTATTTGTTTATTTATATGTACATATTCTAAATCGATGCCTCTATCGATCTATCGATCTATCGATCTTT
>Ga0126342_10006625_pt1 | contig 20578 bp, 20 predicted proteins | sample Cyp1metagenome_FD_92528 | JGI IMG/M metagenome (GOLD analysis project Ga0126342, IMG submission 92528) | Coral microbial communities from Lord Howe Island, Old Settlement Bay, Australia - Cyphastrea 1 metagenome | ecosystem: Host-associated > Invertebrates > Cnidaria > Coral ...
CAGGCAGTAAACGTGGTGCTTGCTGTACTTCCGAGACTTCTGCGGAGAACAGGTTGCCCATCCGAATCGTAATAGTTCGTGGCACTGATTCACCATTCAATAGCTTGCGAAGTAGTTCTTGGGGGGTGACCATATATTATATATATGCTGTAAATAACAATACAAATGACACATTGGGGGGTCGTAGGGGGGGGGGTGACCATATATATATAACATCAAAATATTATAAGATACAAACACATATTACCAATCCTTTATGGCTACAAGCACATGAACCCATCATGACTAATCATGATCGATATGTTCAACCAACCATCCACCAAGGGCCGCCGTTTTGTTTTCGGCGTTTTCCTCCAAAGCGATTGGTCCAACGTCGAATGGCGCGTCCTGGGGATGCAGGAAACCATGAGTTTGACATAAGCTTATAGCTCCCCTAATAAGATAACCCGATTGTAGATTCCCCAAAATGTTTATCTTATAAGAAACTAGTAATGAAACTTGGTCCTGGTAGATTCCCCAAAAATGATGGATTGACCAGGAGGAAAGTAGAAATCTTCAGCAAATCTATAGGTATCTGAACCTCTGATATCAGGTATGGTCGACCATCCTGTACACCAACATAGATCTGGAGAATCCACAATCAAAGTAGATTTCCATACAGGAAACCCATGGAATTCCACACTTTTTTAGCCGCTAAAGTTATTGTCCAATATGTCCCCCAATGTTTTTCCCAAGAGATTCCCAACAAAAATATCCCATGATCTACCCATGTCGCATTTTTCCAGAGCCAGTGTCAAGTTCTGGTGCCATCGTAGATGTTCCTCCTGTCCAGGGTAGCACTGTGACGGCCCAGCTCTTCCTAGGTGGAGTAGAGGCCAGTGTTCCTGGGAGTTCAGCTGGGGGCTTGTGATATGTTGGGATCGGGGGCATGGAGGTATGGATTTTCGTATGGATTTTCGAGGATTTTGGATTATTTTGAATGATTGTCGATGCTTTTCGTGTGGATTTTCGTATGGATTTTCGATGATTTTTGGATGTTGATTTATTCGAGCTGCCTAAGAACCATAGTGACAAATTATGTTAAATTACAGTAGCATCTGTGGGACAACTCGGCAGATTAGCGGCTCGGACGATCACCAGGCTCATTTTCAGGTCAACGAGTTAAAAAAGCGGATACTAAGTGGGATGTCCTTCAAGTACGGTATAGAGATGTATAGAGTGTGGAAATTTAAATGGAGTTTGCAAGTCAGCAAACTAACATGAACTGACCATCCCATTTTCGTGGTCTATTCCCAAGCAGTCCCCAGCTCCACCGGACTGTTGGAGATCATAACTCGGAGACCCGAGGATTTCAAGGATTGGAAAGGGAAGGGTGGGCTTCGAAGGCGAAAAATATGACATAAAGTTGACATAATATGACCATATCTGGTTGGTGGTGCAATAACCATCTTGAAAAATGATGGAGTTCGTCAATGGGAAGGATGAAATCCCATATATTATGGAAAAAATGTTTGAAACCACCAGCCAGATATCATATTTTCCGAGAACATATCTGCCATCAAGTGACCCCTGCAGTGTCGAAGACGCTAGCATTGAAACCGCTGCTGTGCCATTGCTGCAACCGCTTCCGGTACCATCCTTCAAAGGCATCACGGTTACCTCGGGGGCATACGGCTGCTGGCCAATTCGCCGGCTGCTGGTGCTTAAAAAGCCCTTAGTACCTTCCGGAAATCAAAGATTGCAACGGGAAAATCTTATATAAATGATTATAAATAGCATTTTCATACGTTGAATAGGCAGAACATCTATAACTGGAGGATGTTCCATCGCTATGATAGAGGGTACACCCATGGCCACTATGGTGATGGGGGTCTCCAACGGGCGGAAAACACAGGGCATCAGAAGGTCAATCCGGATTCAACCTTGGTTGATGAAGAAATTGGGGTACTTCCACATATTTCCACATGCCAAAGATCATGGTACGCCAATCAAGAACTTCGAAGAACTCAGGTATCCCCGTTTCTTGAACTATCAATCTGTCACAATCCTAGATACCCCTGCAGTTATTTTCGAGTTGGTTGGCATATATTATATAATTATTATTATTAATATTATTATTATTATCATTATATTATTATCCATATCTCCATTGACAATCTAGCAAAATCATGCCCGCCAAAAAACGATGCCGAAAAGTACATTGTCCCGACTTGAGTGGACATTTTCCATATTACATGTTCCATCTCTTTTTTCATCTGTTTAAGGGAAATCAATGGAAATCATACAATCTACCCTCCAGTAAACAAACATAGCCATGGAAAATGGCCATTGAGTTCCTGGATTTTCCCATGAAAAATGCTGGATCTTTCCATATAGTTAAACGTTTACCAGAGATTAAACCCTCCATCCATCAACATAACAATGGAAAATCACCATTTTTGATGGGTAAATCCACTATAAATCACCCAGGCTATGCACAAATACCAAGCCGCTGATGCTTCCCCAGGTGATCTCGCCCCACGCCTCGCAGTGATGCACGCAGTGATCCACCGCGCCGCCATGGCCACGGCCACGGCCAGCGTTGAGGCTGCGGAGCAGCGCCGGGCGCAGCTGGTCCTGGAAATCGCAGAATCAGCTTGAAAGATGAAAATTAACGTGAGTGATTCATGAAACCATGAGTGAAACATATGTAAACTTTGTGTTTTTTTAATAAAACGTCATTCAACCATGATGAAAACCAACATCCTTCTTCAGTGCAATCATCAGTTCATTCGGAGGTTTCAGTTTGGCGTCCAAAAATGAATGTAACACACAAAAAAAAACAAACAATTGTTGGGACACGGGACGAAATTGCTTTGAAGAAAATGTGGAGCTCGGATGAGCTCGGCCAAGGTATGCCAAGGTGAATGGTTGGAATCCAAAGCATTGAGGAAAAGAGGGGTCCTTCTACAATCTGTGACGAACATCTGGAAGTGTAAGTGACTATCTTAAGTGCAAATCTCATCAAGTTAATACTTGAAACTTCTCAAACTCAAAATCTAATATAATCTCATCACCTGCTTCGGCTAAAAAAATCCTTTACCCTCTGGTTATTCAACATAGCCATGGAAGCCATGGCCCATAGAAATCGATGGTTTACCTATTAAACATGGGTGGATCTTTCCATGGCAAACTGTTAGTCATAACCAGATGGTAACTATATAGTGGTACCACTATTAAATCTATGAATGGTAAAAACTATATGGAAAACTATGGTTGGTCATAACCATCTAATATATTCTAATATAATCTAATCATCTATTAATGTTGGATGGTTTGGACCATTAACCAGAGGGTATTCATCACATCATCACATCGTACTCTCCGGATTTTTCCGGTCAACATGGGATCCCTCAGCGGGATCCGAGCGCGGGATCCGCTCCTGCAAAGCCTCGAGCGATGAGGGCTCAAGGCTGCGCAATTGCCAGGAGTCAACGGTGCTTTGGAGGAAGAAACTGGGCGTCTTGACCTGGGAGTCATCGGAAGTCATGGGAAGTCACGGGAAGTGGGGTCGGATTTATGGTGATTTTTGGGATTTCATCCATGGAAAATGGTAGGATCATGGATATTTTGGATGGAGATACTTGGAGGATCATCCCACGGATCCGAATTTGGCATTTGTTGGGTGAATTTTCACGCAGAAAAAGCCTCGGAGAGCTTTCGGAAGTCCATACTAACCAGGGTTACTAACCAGTTTCTAACTGTGATGATCCTGCAACTGTCATGGTGGAAGTCATGGTGGGAGAAAGAGCTTCCAAGGACATCCTGATTATATGCTGAATATTGCCGGATGTGGCTAGAGAGTTTGGGTGAACGGGAGTCAAACTTCCAGTGAACATGGGCATGAAGCCGTGGCCACAGATTTACCCATTTGATCGTGTAAATGTGCAGGTCCAACTTCGCGGAAATCATCTTCTAACCGTTCCAAACCATCCTGGCATCCAAAATCCAATGAAACAGAACCCTCCAGACCATGCACTTGAACGTTACGTTTATATTTTTTGCGTCTGGTTTTTTCCAACTTAAGTTCTTTATGCATGTTAAATTTAGATCCATTGAGGTTACCCTCTGGTAATTTAACATAGCTATTGAAAATGGCCATTATTAATGGGTAAATCCACTATAAATGGCCATTTTCAATAGCTACGTTAAATTACCAGAGGTTACATGTCCTGGTTCCATCTTGGCTGGAAATCATCTCAGGTGCAGCCCGGCCACATATGGCACGGCGCTGGAGAGCAACATGCAACGCCAGGACTCTCCAGCTTTCAGGCACTCCTAAGGAGTGCACATACGCCATGCGAGTCCAATGGCGATCAATGTATGAAGTGTCCAAAACTTAGCCTCTGGTAATGACTAACAGTTTGCTATTGAAAATGGTGATTTATGGTTGATTTACCTATTAAAAATGGTGATTTTCCATAGCTATGTGAACGTTTACCAGAGGGTACTGGTGCTAAACGTAGGGAATGGATGGGTTGCTGGGGGAATAGGATGAAAAAATTGATAGTTAGCCAGTGGATCATTCCCGAAAATTCCCTACGTTTAGCACAAGTAAGAAAATCTCAAAACACATGAAATTGTCCAATAAACAAGCCTACTACAGCAATCTATGTGAATCTACTTAATAATACTTAATCGATCTTAATAGTTTTCAGACCACCGACTAGATTATATGATTGACATTTTGTCTAATAACAACAATGACCCCACGCTAGGCTGGATGATTAAAAAGTGGAACTGAAACGTGGTCATCCCTGGTCACAAGCTACCAATAGCTACCACAATCTACCACATATAACAACAACTTAATTAAACCAATCATACTACAACGAATCCCTATGGTTATCATTAGAACTTCAAGCGCGACGAATTCCCGATCTGTTTCAACCGTCTGAGGGGAATCCCCGATCTCCTGGGGGTCGGTTCATCGCAACCACTGATGATGATTAGATCGCTTCTATGGATAGTTGGATAGTTAATCCATGTGAGTCCCACAATCATATCTCATAACTTCAGTTGGTAATCTATACTTAATCATGTTAGACCCCCGTAAACCATTTGCTAACCTCCGTTGGACCCTATTTTAACCTCTATGTAGACCATATCTGAGCCCCTATTCGATCATCCCAAACATCATAATTATTAGGTTTGCCATTTGCAAATAGTTAATCTATAAATATACAATGTGTGTGTGGTTATTTTACATGTGCCACAACAAAAATTGGCAAAAACACCATTTGTTTAATTTAAGGTACTTGGAGGGTCTAGGCAATTATACATACATACAAGGTGGTACCCCCCAATTACAAGTTATATAGTTTATGACCCACGGAAACCGTGGATATATACCATGAACCCAACAGTTGCTGAAGTTATAAACCTACATAAAAAGGGTTTCCATAAATGGATATAAATGGGGGATCCCACTTTATTTGAGTGGTTTATAAGTTGGTTTACAATGGAAAATCCTATGAACGTCATGGAAATCCATAGAAAATCCATAGAAAATCCATAGAAAATCCATGGGTTCAGGGGTAGCCCATGACCTGGTTTCCCCAGCCTATCTCGGCTCCTCTGGGAGCGCCTCCGAAACATTCCCCACCTCGAAGAGCCATTGAAGCTGAGGGAAACTCCTTGGAGTTTCCAGATGAAAACGAGATGGAAAAAAGAAAAACTGAGGCAAGAAGCATCATAGCTGGTCCGCCTTCCAATCCTTCCAGGCCTACCAGCTGAGTATGAACTTAATAAAAAAACCGTATTGATTGATCATACACTTTGCCATATTTTGCCCAACATTGGGATTCAGACCCCAAAGGTGCAACCGCAATTCATCACCGGTCCGAGCCACAAAACGCCTGGGGGCGCCCGGGACAAGCTGCTCCAATCCACAAAGAAGCCGCTGTCAGAGAGGATGGCCACGAAAACATTGCCCCCTGCGATGAACCCACCAGTTGCAGCCGGTAGTTTCAACCGTATCTTCAGATGGATCCGGTAAAAATGGGAAGTTGAAAGAAGTCACTTGAAGTTGAAGCAACAGAAACTGCTTCAATGGGTCCATCCACTTGGCCGAAACATTTTTTGGGTAACCCCAACAAAAATAGAAACATATTTCCAGTATGCTAGAGGCAATGCTGCTTTCCCAATCATTCCCGGACAGTCCCAGGTGTCCAATTTTTTGGAAGCCTTTCTTGGGGTGGTATAGACGGTTTTCCTGCCATCTCCCAACCCGCATATCATACGGAAGGTCAATGATATAATCAATAATGATAGTAATACCTGTTTAAGTTGGTTAGTATCACCATGAAATCCGGGAAACAAAAACTGAAATATATCACCATACGTTGCCATAAACATCAACATAAAAAAACTTCACCATAAATCCGCATAAACCACAGAAATCCACCAAAATCAACCAAAATCAAGAGAAACCACCAAGACCATCACATATCACAAAAAAAAACATAAATCACCATAAATCACCATAAATCACCATAAATCGACATAAATCACCATAAATCCACCTCAGCATTGCCCCCGTTGCCCCCGTTTTTGAGGCGTCCTCGTTGGGCCGCGGCGCGGCGCACGGTTTGGGCCACGTAGTCCCCCAGAAGGGGTGCCGCCACGGCGCCCGCCGAGCAGCCGCCCAGGAGCAGCTCCGAGGCATCGGCCAGGCCGGAAGACAAGAGCTGGTGGATGGCCAGCCTTTGGCGATTTGGAGATTTGTACCAAAGATGGATGGCAACCTCCAAATTGAATTGTGAAGAGGTACAAAAATCTCTGGACATCTCTGGAAATATGATGAAAGAGTTACACGATCTTACATGATTTTATATTCAATGGATTGGTTTTCTTGGGAAAATCTACAGGAAACCATCAATTTTCCCATGAAATATGGGGTTTTCCTGTAAATGTTCCCTTAAACCAATCCATTGACTTTGGCGATTTGACGATGAAAAGATATGAATTTGGCATAACTGGTTTACTGATGTTGGTGGCACCATGGTAAAATAAATCCGGGGTTAACATTATAAACAATACTAACTGAAAACCATAACTCATTGGATTGGTTGTCTTGGGGAAAATCTTAACCGGAAACTACATGTTTTTACCATTTTTTATATGACATACTATGACCATAACTGGTGGTGCAATAACCATCTTGAAAAATGATGGAGTTCGTCAATGGGAAGGATGACATCCCATATATGAAATGGAAAATGTTACGATCCCAGATGCTCCATGGTGCTGGTATATATACCTACATGACTGGGTGATTATTAGGGCAAATGTAGGTAAATATACCAGCAACAAGGAGCATATGGAGATGAAAAGCATAACTGATTTACTGGTTGGTGGTTGACCGATGTTGACCGGTTGACCTGCCCCTCTGAATTTTTTTTTGTCAGTTGGGATGATGACGTTCAAAAAATAGATGGAAAAATAAAATTCATGTTCCAAACCACCAACCAGACTAGTATTATGGTATATTATGGTACAATAGCAATGATTACCTCCAGTGCAATATAGTTAATCATCCATAGTGAAATGGTTATTGAATCAGATTTCATGATGAAAACCATAGCTTCTGGATTTTGCACAGTGATTTGGTGCGATTTATAATGATTTAATGGGATATCAATGGGATGTACCCTCTGGTAATTTTACAGTTTGCTATTGAAAATGACCATTTATAGTTACCCATTTAAAAAGGATGATTTTCCATAGTCATGTAAACGTTTACCAGAGGGTAATGGTTTACTAATGTTATGGTACAAGAATATTTTCTCCAATAGCGAAATATAGTTAATCATCAGTAGTGAAGTCATCAATAATGAGATTAACCGTAATGTGGTTAAAACAATGCCATAAGCCACCCATTTCAGAATGGTAAACATATAAAAAATGATGAAATCGGGATTTACCCAAATAATCCCATGCCCCCCCCTTCATGTTAAAACCTCGAAACCATGGTCAAAAGTCGGGGATGAAACCAGATCTGACGGGAACAGATGGGATCTGGATAAGTTACCTCCATCCAATTCCCACCATTCCCAGGTCATGACATGAGGTCGTGATGAAATAATTTCTTCCATAGCTATTGAACTGGTTCATTTCCAGTTGATTGACCTATGAACAATAGTGATTTTCCATCGCTTTTTGTATGTTAACCAAAGGCTATCCCCCAATAATATCACATATCCCAATAAGATTCCATTCAAATCCCATTAAAATCAACATAATCCCCTTAAAATCAACATAATCCCATTAAATCACTATAATCCCATGAATCTCCCCCAACATTCTTCCCACTTTCCGCAACGAGTCGCATGGCATTCCGCCGGCCCCGCAACTGCAAGGGCCGGCCGCCGCGCACCGGCAGCTCGGCATCGCTGAGGAAGAGCGTGCCATCGCAGTTGCGGACCTTCGGATTGCAAGGGAAACAATCAAAACGTGGGAAAGCGTGGAAAAATGGCGGGTTTAACATGGTTTAACCTGGTTTAACAATGGTTTAACATGGTTTAACATGGTTTAATCGCAAGAAGTTGGATGTTTACAATTGTTTACATATTTTGATGATGGATTCGTGAAATTGGAAATTACTGACAGACGGCTGTGCAATTTGGGAAACTCTGCAGGGACCCCGGGGTACCCCGGGACTTGATGTTGTTCTCCGCCTTGTTTCACATGATGAAAGCGGAGATGTTTACAGCACTTTTAAACCCATAATCTACCATGCCAATGGAAAATACAGTTAGATACCTAACCCATAACTTTGCTATAGCAATAATTCAGATGTTGCAAGTGACACTCGGAATTGACCGAAAACCAATGATCAATGGAGTGATTTCCAAAAGCGAAATTCGGCAGGAGACCCATAAAATTTGAGAATGTAAGGAACAACAAGTCATCCGGAAAGCAATGAAACTCCTGGAAATTCAGCCTGGGCCTAAGTTTAAAAACTCATTTCATACTTTTGGGATTTGCTTAAGAGGCTCCAAACAATTAAAAGAAAAATCCCTGTAATTAGATTCCCCCAAACGGTGGATTTCCCATGGGAAACATCAGAAAAAATAATTGACTAAACTTAAACTAACTAAACAAACAAATCGCAGCAATACCCACCTCCACTAACTAACTAATCAAGACTCAAGACTGATACTTTCAAGCATTATCATCCGCAAATCCTAACTGGCACCCATAGCATCACATGTTAGTTCATCCATTTGGAAAAATATAATCACCCCGGAAATATGGAAATAGGGACTTTCAACATATGCGGGTTTCTTAAAATGCAGTACCCCCAAAAGGTAACAGGATCACTTCAGAACACCATCCCAGACATCACTTCAGAACACACGCATTTTGCATCACTTCAAAACACACTTCTAGACATCGTTTCAACACGTGCATCACTTCAGAACACTGACTCATCTATTCCTTCTTTTGGGAATCTTTTTGCTCGTTCACATTCGACCCTACCTCAACTTTTGGTGAGGGTGGGGTGGGGTGGGGTGGTAACGTACTCTCCCACGCGCACTGGATGGTGACGTCCAGTCACACCGGGTAAGGGGGTGGTAACGTACCTTCGCACGCGCACTGGATGGCAATGGTCATTCACACCAGGTAAGGGGGGATGGGGTAGGGCAATGTGGATAGTACAATCACAACTCCTGTGTAACAACTGAAATAAAACAACTCCTGTAGAACAAGTTCTGTGTCACAACCCTGTATAGCAACTCCTGTGTCACAGCTCCTCTGTAACAACTTCTGTAGATTGATTACTGTGTGTGATGTATCTATGTGGTATTGATGAAGTCGATGTAGATGATGTTGGTGAAGTTGATGAAGATGATGTTGATGATGTAGATGATGTAGATGAAGTTCGTATAGAATATAGATGGTGTGGGGGGTGTATGTGGTGTAGATGTAGATGATGTAGATCATGTAAAGGATATAGGAGAGATGTGGGAGATGCAGTGATGTATGCAATGTCTATATATATAAATGATGTAGATGATCTGTCTAGGTGTAGATGGCGCTGGATCATCTTCCGCGTTCTAAAGCGATGCTTGAGAGCGCGTTCCAAAGCGAGGGTCTTACCCCCCCAAAACCATGGGTTTAAATACTAAAATGGGAATAACCCGTACTAAACGGGGACTTTAACCATAGGGTTCACCATGCTGGTTGGTAACCATTGTTTTTAGCCATATACTATCATGCAAAAAATAGGTTATCCCAGCAAATACAAGTCCACACATGTCATGAAATCCCAATAAACTGCTTGATATACCGCCAATTACTCTCACAATTTGTCATAATCATCGGCCGTAGGTTCTGAATGCCATTTATTAAACATTCATAGATGGTTCATGAGCCTCACAAATACTAAGCGCCATGGATTTTCCACCATTTTTTAACGCAAAAAGATCTCACCACTGGTCATAGCTGGTCCCAGCTCTCCAGATCGCTCCGCCAGGCAGCCATGACCCGATTCCAGTTGTGGGCCAGTGGGTTCACGCTCTGATCGCCCGAAAGGATGCCCTTCTGGCTGAAGTCACGAAACTCCTGGGACAAAAAATCAGAACAAAACACTCATGAATGTGCTATAAATATATATATATGTGTGTGTATGTATGTATGTATGTATGTATGTATGTATGTATGTATAAATAAATAAATAACCATCATTCTAAAGATTATGTAATACCAATATATTATCTAATTATGCTCTAAAAACCATATTAGATGTTAACATATGTTAACCAGTCACGATGCTTTTTCATGTATCATACCATCTGTATTTTAATGCTTCGTTCGCACCGGCGGATCTCCTTATCATCCCGGCTGCTGCCATGGTATCCCTGCGCTCGTTCCTCGCAGGGGTCTGGATGGCCCACATCCTCACGGGGACCTCGGATGCAATGGTGGAATTCGTGGGATTTTCTGATCGGATTCATGTGGTGAAACGGGACTTTATGGTGATTTCATAGTGGTTTCATGGGATTTTTAGAGTGATTTACTGGGTTTTTGTTTGAGTGATTGGGATTTGAGTGGGATTTCAAAAATGATTTAAAGGGTTTTTTGAATAATGATTTAGTGGGATTTTAGTCCGATGTTATGGTAATTTGATGGGATTCTAATGGGATGTTATAAGTTACATGTTTTGATGGGATATTGATTGGATATACCCTCTGGCAACTTAACAGAGCTATGTCAAATCACCAATTTATAGATTGCGTGCCTATTAAACATGGTAAACCACCAGCGGGTATAGTGCGAAAGCTTACGGTAGCGTACAACATAGTGTGTGGTTGCTACCAGAAATGGCTACTATACATATACAACTGTTTACTATAGTTACTAGATTTACAGAGATCATCATACCATCAATATTAATTACACATACATATGTGCAGTGTATATATGCATATATATATATATATACATACATACATTTATGCGTGTGTGTGTGTGTGCGCATATGTATGGATAAAAGATGATTATATATATATGACATACGACAACATTCGATAATATTGTGTCTACTACAGGGTGGAGCCTCCTAGATAGCAAAGCTGACGCAAGAAAAAAGGGAAATCTTTTGGGTTGATTAGGGGAATGTAACAAACATAACTGGCGGCCCTTACCTGGAATCATAATACATCATATAATTTATGCTAACATGTCATGGAATCAAACATGTGTTACTACTGATAATTTTAAGTTATATTGTTGTGATTTACACTCATGCATATTCTCTTGGTGATGAAGTTGCTTCATGCAAATGTACCTACCTATATTATGATGTATCCATCCGTATAATTTAAAAAGTTTACCCTATGGTAATCATATATTCTGATCAAGGAGGTATTTAGACGGTACTTCCTTGCCGTTGAGCTATATGGTAAATGGTAAATAGATGTAAATAGCAAATTCTGGGTAAATTATAATATTTCACTAACCTGAATCTTGCGGCCATTTGGGGATGATTCCCCCAACATAAACCATGATTTCCAGTGAGGGAGAACAGTGGTCGTTATAATTTACCCAGATATATGTTTTCTAACCATCATTGACCATCATTAACCATCATTAACCATCATTAACCATCATTATCCCATGATTATCCCATTATTTGAAACCATGTCATCGACCACTTTTCGAGGATAATTGCTGTGTCACTTTTCCATCTTGTCAGGGGGGAACCTGACGAGACATTTGCTAAGTGATTCATAAGCCAGGTCGCGTACGCCACATATGTTCCCCGGTTTACATTTGTCATTCTGCAGTTTCAAAGCAATTAGTCAATCTACTGGTAATCAATATATATATAGGTAACTATGTATACCAATTCTGCAGTCTTCATTACCATTATACATATCCAATTAGTCAATCTACTGGTAATCAAACATGGCGTGCTGAAATTTTCCCATTTAGTTCAATGATTTTCCCAGCGACACAGCTCCATTTAGTTCAGGGATTTCCCTTGCCAAAAAGAATGATTACCCATCATTCCCATTATACCCATGACACCCCTTATACCCATTATATATATATGTATATATATATTAATGTGTGTGTATCCTCACTGTATCCCATTTTATATCCTCATTGTATCCGATTATATATGTATATGTGAAGCAATATATGTGTGTGTGCATCCTCATTGTATCCCATTTTATATCCTCACTCTATCGCATGATCTCTCAGAATCTCCTCCATGAAATATCACCAGTTTCCATGCTGAAAAAACGATCGTGTTTGATGCTTAAAACATCTTCACCCCAACCGGGGCGTTTCTCCATATCCACATAACACACCCGGACAACACCATATATATATATATATATATATTTTTATTGTCAAGAGCATGAACGAAAACGCTGGCTATACGCAGCAATTTTGACTTTAGGTTTCAGGATTTCGGGTTTTAGATGGTTTTAGGCTGTTGGTTTTTAGGGTTTTAGGCGTTATTGTTATGATTTCTTATGGAAAGTGCTGAAAAATGCTAGCCCCAGCTGCTGCCCAGCTGCTGTAGCCTTCCAGGTGGGCCAGGTGTTGAGGAGCACACCATCCACCGCCCTGGAAGTAGATCACCCATTTCCTGGCGTTGCGGCGTGGCCGTTGGTCAAAAACAAGGGCTACAATGTACTATAGACTATTTAAGTCAAGAGTTAAATATTCATAGTCAATAGCTATAATCACATATAATCACATATAATCACATATATAGTCGCATATAATAACTAGTAATGATTAGTAATGATTAGTGGATATATCGATCTAGTGCGCAATGAGATTAGAAACCAAAAAACGGAACGTTTGGGGGCCTCTTCCTGGATGGGAAATGGAAATCATCATTTCACCATGACATTGAATGAAACTACCCTTTGGTAAACTAACATAGTAACATAGCTATTGAAAATGGCCCATTTATAGAGTTTACCCATTAAAAAAAGTGATTTTCAATAGCTATGTTAGTTTACCAGAGGGTATGGTAAATGGCCCATCTAGTTTGATGATTGACTTACGAGATACAGTGATGTTGGATGGCTATGCGAAAAACTACCAGAGGGTAGATTTTAGCGCTGGGCCTTCTGCTCAGATTGCTCAGTGAGGGCAGATTGGTGTCTGTCTTTGATGCTGACCTATGCTTTACTCCGGAAGCATCCCATGTTTGGGTGCACATATGTGCGCAGCAAGAAAGTTGGACCCATAGCGGCCATAGCCCCGCTGGAAAATCCATCGTTTAGTTTGATGATTTGCCCAGCGAACTCAAGCTGCATGGCCAGGCCACGGGGATATCCCAGCTACCTATGTGTGATTCGCCCAGGGTAAATATCATGTTCATCCCAGTTCCACTTCGGAAAAAACCATGTCCACGAGCCATGGTTTAACCGTCCGCCCAAATGCCATCTCCAGGGGGGGTGGTTTTCCCCAAGAAGGTGCTTAGACTTACTGACCATGGATATGTGGCAGCATTTTTGCAAAGCATATATTCGAGCTACTCAAGCCGCAAGCTCTTCAAACATGCCACTCCTTCTCATGCCATCTCCCATCTTCCAACCACTGAGCAGCTGCTTCCCTCATCCCTTTGATCATTCATGATCATTCAAACTTGCTACATAACGCACTTTTATACACCATGCAGATATTCAATGATATTCACATATCTTGGATGTGCTCAAGGACTCTCAAAACATACATCAAATGTTCCCTGATCGCATCATCGACTCAGCGAATCAAAGTGGCAGAAACATCGAACCATTCTATAACCCCAGTGAGTCAATGTACTGGTTAATCAGTTGTACATATATATACAACTATAGTATATATAACTAATCAACCATTATATAATGGGGTTATGACCATTATAACTATGCCAATAACCTCTAGTTAATTAATCGACTTCCGCTTAATTCATTCATGTTCATCGGCCGAATCCAGGAAAGCCAATCCAAATCTCTAACCCCATTTCAATCCCACTAAAACTCAGTTTAGTGTTGGTAAGACAATAATAAGCCATCCCCCAAATCACCATTTTTATAGGTGGTATGTTTACCATTCCCCGTCATAGGTGGTTTATGGCATTAGTTTACCCACGTTATTCTTATTCCCCACTGGTGGATCTCCCAAGGAAAATGCCTTCGGAAAGGTCCGGTCCTGCTTCCCTCGGCATAGCCTTTGGCCACGTACATGTTGGCCACCGAGCCGTCCATACAGCGACTACCCTCCAGTGCCACGCGGCTGGCGCGGGAGACATCCGCGCCGAAGGATCCGAACGCCCGGCCGCCTGGAAATCTTTTTTTTTTGGGAGGAAAATGATGGGTTTTTGTGGATGCAATGGGAATATAGTGGGAATATAGTGGGGATGGCAAATGTGGGGATGTAGGCTTCATTGGAGCAGTTTCAGGAAAAACCTAGAGGAAAGCTGCAGATTTCATGGGAACAACCCTGGGAAAAGCTGTAGATGTCCCCTGAGAAAAAAAAACATTGATGAGTCCGCAGAATTCGAATCTGCCCACCCCAATGGCACATGGCAAGTGTGTCTTGAGCATCACCGACTGGTTTTGATACGTAAAGTGATGAGAAGTGCACCAGGAAAGTGAGGATTCAACACAGTTGGACTTAAGCACGACAACTTTGCAACTTTCCACTCCATTGGTTCATTGTTTCCAACTCAAACATCAGCCACCCCATGTCAACCCCGGCTGAACATGAATTCGGAGTGGGACATCATTTTGTATCATCTTAGCAGAAAACTATCATAAATCCAACTAGTTGGAGGGTACATCAACCGGGTTCAAAGGCCCCCGGTTGCCTTGCAACCAGCCACCAAGGGCAGCGCGGAAGCCAAGGAGCAGCAAAGCCACCGCGGAAGCCAGGCTCCTGGGAGATCCAAGCTGAAGTTTACGGAAGTAACTTGCTGAATTCGTGGGTGTCTGGGGGATATAACATGACACAAGATAATGTAACATGAAACAACATGGTAAATATGTATATATAACGTTATATAACGTTATATAGCATGATGTAATTATTCTGAACCAGTTTTCATAAGGTTTAAAAACCAACAAACAAAACTGTTTGTCGTCACCTTGTAGGGACGAGAAAGCCTTGCAACTGAATAACATATTTGAGGCGAGGTGATGTAAGGTGAGAATGGATGGCTCTGACCTTAGACATGGTTGAGCACTTGGTGGTTTGTGGATCCCTCATCGGAACATGATCGAAGTTTGACTTTTACACTAGTAGGATCTGTGCTTTTAGCCGTATGTGTGTCCAAAAAGAATAACAATCTCAGTGTATGGGCTACTGTATGCTATAGAATCAATCCAGAGCAGCAATCAACCAACCACTCAGCCAGATATAAACATTCAGCAATCCCATCCATCTCAAAAATAAAACCCACCACCAAAAGGGGTGTCTACACCCTGTGCTTGCGAAATCTCGTCCAGTGCTGTACTGCATGGAGACCTCTACAGTTTGATTCCTATGTTCAGCCGAAATCTGCAATCAAATCAACTTAGAAAACCAAGGCATTAGACGGTTTACTCGTGTTTATCCTTCTTGCTGGTCAGTAGGCTCCTCCATCATCAAACAGCCAAGATTGGCCAAGGGTATTTTTACCCAACTCGGATGTAATAATGTGCTAAACCCAATAATCCCCAATTTCACCAGAATTCACTGGTATAGACCTACGATATTAAAGGTTTATGGCATTGGGTTTCCAACATCATCATTTGTTTCTAAATTCATCTAAATTCAACTGTTGGTTACAGTATTTCGATTTAGTTAAGCCCCTATGATCGTTATTACTTTCACTATTGGGTTTACCACAGTGGCCGCATGAGTTCATCATTTTGTCCCAGTAGCAGTCGCCATCCGCCCGCTATCCGTGGCGTCTTTCGGACTCCATTGACACCGCTCTCGGCGTCGGCAACGCCGACGGTAGGGCGAGGGGAGCTCTCGGGGTTGGCGAAGGCGTTCTTCTGGCTCAACCTTGGCTAAAACTCAAAGGATGTCGAGGTCGTGCAACCTAGTTAGCGAAGTTGGTTTATAACTAGGTTAATAGTATAGCAATGGGTATGTGAATGATATAAAGATATGATGATTATGATTTGGATGATTTTGGGAATCGATATCTAGGTTGGATGGGTTTATGGTGATGAAGTCACTAGAGCCAGGTGGTTTTTGAAACCAACTTGCAATTGGTGGGTTGGTCCAGAAATGGGGTATTGGAAATTATGACAAACTCATTGGATTTGGCGCACCCAATCTTTCTGACGAACCCGAATGAATCAAATGATGAATCAAATGAATGATGCCAGGTTCTAGATGGTTGCTTCAACCCATCCCCACCGAAATTGAGTCATTGGTCTTAAATATTAAAATCATTGCGAAACCACTAGAGAATTGTGGACCTACTTTCAAGAAGGGAAGATATACAACGAGAAATCACCATTCAACAGACTGCCAGTCCAACAAATGAAACATAAATGAAGCAAATCTGGAAACTTAGGACCTTGTCCTCGCGGCTAATTGTGCCACCGCGAAACCCTTTCTAGTCTTGGTGGTTAGTGCAACTCCCAGAAAGCATCGGAAACCATGGTAAAAAGTAGGGGATGAAATCACATATATATTTGGAATCATAAAATAAGGGTGTTTAAATGATTTTAAATGTGCTTCATAGGATTGGGGGGTGGGATCATACTGCAACTAGCTTTGACCAATAAGGTTGACCCATGTTGCCACCCCTCTGGATGGCCCTTGGTTTCTGGGAGTCTGAGCTGAGGAAAACCGGTTTTTCGGCTGATCCAGGGTGATGATCGCTGACCTTACACCATCCAGTTTTGTGAGCGGTCTTTAGTCATACTTGGATCTAATTGGTGGTATACCTACCCCTCTGAAAAATATGAAAGTCAGATTGGATCATCATCCCAACTATTGGGGAAAATAAAAAATGTTCCAAACCACCAACCAGGGATGATCTTTCAAGATGTGTATTCCGGGATTCTTAGACCATCCTAGACCATCCTAGGCCTAGATGGAATACCTAACTAACATGTCCACAAAGGCACATTGCAAGCCGCTTGTCATAGACTAATCCCCCTGGATGATCAACCACTGTAGCCGCTATCAACTGCCAAGCCACGCAGCTGTGAGGCCTGCGCCGTCATGTGAAATCCCCCAACTATCGAACATCGAGCACTGAATGGGGAATTGTTGCCAGATTTCCCGGGAAAATGTGGGATGTGACAGCCTTCAAATTTCGCCAAACACCCCTTAGTTCCATTGGATTCTGGAGTTCCATCGGAGTTTTCATCCCAAGATGTCCAGCTCGGCAGTCCAGCTCTGCCTCTCTTCGCCTCTTCCCAAGGATCTTCCCCAGGCCCCAACTGCTCCACACAGCGCTGCACCAAGGGTTGCAGGAGCGGTTCGAAGGCTGGAGACACACTGAAGCGCGCCACGGCACCTGGGGCGGATCGGAATCCCAAGTGGATTCTGGGGATTCCACATGATTTCACCAAAAATCAGGAATTCACCAGTCAGTGGATTTTTAAAGCACAATCCAACTACAATTTTTAGCGTTCTGGCGATCTAAAAAAAAAACGGTGATGACCCAAACGCAAACGCAGGAAAACACCGAGATAGACAGGCAAAACACCGAGTGAAACTGGGATCTCCCAAGCAAAATCAGAACAAATAAGCCCCAAATTTTGGAACTGGTTGGATCTCTTCATTTTGAACACCACCTCCTGAAGGTTGAAACATGTTAAATTCCCATTTTTGATGGTAAAACCCGCATTAGCCTCCACCAAGCGCCATTGATACTGAAATAACTCTCAGAAAATTGCTATATTTGACGTTTACTGTGTGAGCTATTATATACATATATCACTATAACTATTAACTATTGGTATTGGTGAAATAGATAACTCCAATAGTTGGTTAACTTCACGATAACTATTGAATATTGTTATAGCTGTTAACTATGTACTATGAACTATATCCATTAACATCTATGCACTATATATCTATGAACTATAACTATTGGATAACTATATCTATCTATATCTATTGATGGTATAGTTAATATAGTTAGTTATTCAATCCATATATACATAACTAATAACCAATGAAAAACTTATCTACTAAATACAAAAACATAGATAGCTGAAATGCCTATTAACTATCTAATTCTTATTATCATAGTTATCTTTACTATCACTAGTAGATTAGTAGACATCATGGATAAAAATAACTAATAAAGATTACTATCAACTGTTTATCTTCACAGAATAGATTCCAGAATGATCACATCATAGCTATTACTATAGTTTCACTAAAACTGATTATAACTAAATCACAATATATATATATATATATAATTACTAATATAGTATTTAATATATAGTAAATCATGGATTATTTTATACTTTTGACCGTATCTAATATATATATAATTAGACAACTAATGGGTTATGACCTAATATTATTCAGAATATTTATCTCATAACTATAACTATTATAGATAACTATGACTGATTATAACTATTCTAATAATAGATATAATTACTATAACTATAACTACTATAGATTCTTATAACTATAATTATAACTGATAACTATAGTTATGAGATATTTTTTTAAAAAAAAAAACATAACTAAGTATAATTAACTATAAATAATCAGATAACTATATAATTAGATAACGATAACTATTAATCCCCTCGCCGCGCCACGCGCCAGCCGCGCCGTCAGCGTCTCCAGGTCGCTTGAAGCGTCATCGCCGCTGGCCGCGGCCGAAACGCAGCAAGCTTCGGCCGCCACGTCGGTGCCCAGGGGCCTGGTCAGCGGCAAAAAGGATGGACAACTGGGATTTCCCTATGAAAAGGGTTAAAAACTAGGATTTTTATGATTTTGTTCGTGAAAATTGGTGGAAAACCGTGTTTTTTCCGTGCAAAAGGATGGAACAATTGTGATTTCTCTGTGAAAAGAAACATGGGATTTTTGCCGCTTTTGATGACATTTTGTCGGGATATATTTATTTATTGAATCATCGTCAGACCCCCACTTTCTGGGGTGACATGCAGCTGTCGCTCCCACGTCTTCAACCCTCACATGATTTCAGGATGTTTCAGGCTTCAAGATCCTCAAAACGAAGCCAGTTTGGGTCCTGGGTTGGTTTTTACAAAAGATTTAACTTGTGAAGGTCCCAGAAATTAACTGCTTGGTGGTTGAGCCCTACCCCTCTGAAAAATGATGGAGTTAAAGTCAGTTGGGATGATGAAATTCCCAAGATATGGAAAGTCACAAAAGTCATGTTCCAAACCACCAACCAGTTAAGATCCTCAAAATGACCAGCCATGACCAGCCCTTTCTGGGTCAACGCTTGATCCGACTACCAGAAGGCTTCTCGCTCCAAAACTTCGTCGCTTCCTGCAACGGTGCAACGGTGAAGGATTAGCCATTGGTCCCCCGGTTCGTTTAGTAAAACGATGTTGGAATGATCGGTAAACTGGATGCATTTGTGGATATAACACGCAAAAACACACCAATGGACTATATAATATAGACTATGATTTGGGAAGATTTGGAGAGTTTTGACCTATACCAAGAGATACGAGGTTGAAAAATGTAACCAAACACACACAAGAATACACTCACACACATTTTTTTGTGTTGAGACTTTGAAATCGTCAACATAATTAGGGGGTTTTGGATTGACTTTGATGCATGTGTTGATCGCCCCACCCAGATGTTGATGTGTGTGAGGATCCCCAACCACAGTAGTGCCATGGGAGATTTCACGGTGCCATGGGAGATGTGCATCGGAAAATTCTGGGATTGCCATTGTCATCCCGTAACCAAACGTATCCAAACCTCATGATGAGTATATAATACCCCCTGGTAAATCCGCCCACACCGCTTTGGCGGTGAAGGCGTGCTTATTGGGGGGCAACAGCAACACTAAATGCTCAATGACATTTGTTAATATAGCAGTCGCTATATCAGCTTTAGCTGGGGGGGG
>Ga0126342_10006626_pt1 | contig 20572 bp, 25 predicted proteins | sample Cyp1metagenome_FD_92528 | JGI IMG/M metagenome (GOLD analysis project Ga0126342, IMG submission 92528) | Coral microbial communities from Lord Howe Island, Old Settlement Bay, Australia - Cyphastrea 1 metagenome | ecosystem: Host-associated > Invertebrates > Cnidaria > Coral ...
CCTAAATTGGAGGTACCTACCATATATAAGGGCTATGTAAGGGCTATGTAAGGAGATATACCCCCAAAATATGGCCTTATATGGTACAGTACCTCCAATTTAGGATCCTGAAATTCCCATTGATTCATAGATTTTCCCATTGCCATGTTTGACTACCGAGAGTATCTGCTGGATCTCTTCATTTAGTCAGGACTCAGTTGCACTGCTGTCAATCCGCCATTACACCCCCGGGAAATTGGAAGGTTCTGAGCACCTCTGAAACAACAGCAGGTAGTTCCTGAGGGCTGCACTGAGACCCGATGGGAGCTGGACCATTTAAGGGAAACTCTATGGGAATCCACGGTTTCTTTACAATTTATAGATCCAAAAAAGCCGTTTTCCCGCAGATTTAACCGTCCTACTCGGCAACTGAGGCAACTGAGGCTCTCACCAAGGGCCAATGACCTTTCGTTCAGTGGCCTCGAGACCAAACATTTCCACTGTGGCCATGTCGACAGATATCCCTCAAAAACTGCTCCGGATGATCCATATACCCGAGATCCGTCTGCGAAAAACCGTCCAAGGTAGAAATTTGTAATTCAGTGAAACCAACAGAGAGCAAGACTGAGTGTCTGGAATCGTTTGTTTCACCAGAAAGACTTGGGTCTCCTTGGGTCTCACGGTCTCCCAGAAAACCGAGGCCGCCTCGGACCCAGCCCGGCCAAGGTATTCGGCCCGGGAGTCATCAAGCCGCCACCACCTGAGGCTGAGCCCCATCACGATTGCTCAGTTTTCTTGAGCGTATTCTGGGTGAAATTCCGCTATATGTGTAATATACCAGCCTTGGTGCAAGGGAATGGGAACGCTCACAGGACAGTAACACCATATAACACCATAGTCTTCTGTAAAGTTTCCCTGAAATCAACCTGATACTCAGGTCTGACGACTGTTTCTGAAAAGGACGGGAAAATCACATAAAATCAACCCAATTTTCTGACAAGTCGATCGGAATCCATGGATTTCACCATGAAATATCTGGTTCGCAGTCTGAAAATGGGGGTATACCGGTATACCTGTAGGAGACCTCTAAAACTCATTGGTGAATTCACCATTCTCCTATTAAAATTCGCCATGACTGGATTTTAGCCGAGACGCCCATCGGCTCGACGACAGGAGGCAGTGTAGTGCCCACTGAAGGGTGAGACACCTGGCGAAACCAACAATCTGTGGGAGGGTATATGACCAAAAGGTGAGTATCATGTCTGTGTAATCAGTATACAATACTTAATATATACTAACATTTGGTAATACCTGACACATTGCAGACATACTATAGATTATAATTGTAAGAATAGGTATATATCGGTCGTATAATACCAATATAGTAATACCTAACACATTGCAACATACTATATATAGATTATAAATGATTATAATATATTGTAATGATTATCATCATGATTATACTATTGTTACTATAGATTATAAATGATTATAAATGATATCCACCAAATGCTCTTATTTTTACGTCGTTTCACTCAACCTCACAGGGCCAAAAAAACTCTGGGCCGTCAGCGCCTGCGTGATCCACAGCAGCAAAGAGGTCCTCGGATAGCTATGGACCATGATCTTACCTATAAAAAACAGTGATTTCCATGGCGAACTGTTAGTTGTATCAGAGGGTAAACGGGAAACTTCATGGGAAATCATCTATACACATCTATTTTTCGGGTGTTAATTGGAAAATGCTGAAACTACATTGATAGATGGGAAAATGATCCAACTAAATGGAGGATGCGCCAGCTTCCTCCATGTTTGATTACCTGATTACCAGATAGCATTTCACATTTCAAGGTTCAGCTTCAAAACGATGAAAAATCCTTAACAATGGGGGTTTGGCCCACAAACATATTCACATTGCATTGGTTAGTTTTGGTAAATCTCCTGTTCTGGGGATTTTGAACATCACTTTTGGATGGTTGGTGGAGATGGCTCAATGATCTCAATGATATATCCCGTCCCCTCAAATATCGATCATCCATCTAAAATGGGCCCAACATGTCCCAAATATCTGATATCATCCCCTAGTAAGTAGACCATGGTTGAACGGGGTATATCCCTAATTCGTTGAGTCCGGAGTTCTGTCCCCGAACTGAGCTTTTCGGACGTACTGCAAAGAAGCTCGTTGGGGTGACCTGGTCCCCACTGAACCCTCCAGTGTCATGTCATGGCTGGGAAATGCCCGAAGCCATGGAGGATAGGGGTTTATATCTGGGAAATTCATCTATAAGTTCGAACTAAAGGTGGGCCCAGCAAGCCACGTTTGGTTACCTGCTATGAATCCACTGCAGCACTGCATAGTTCTTGGGTAACATGGAATGGTCTACTCAAGTTGCCAGAATGGGTTCTTCACTGCGCTGCATTGTTTGACTGAATCCCTTTTTTTTGCGTAGCATCCACATATTGGTGGGTGAACTTGCAGTTGTTTGGGGGTTGAACCACCACGCCTTGTTTCGGTTGAACATGTTGGTGACTCAAATTAAATTAACATAGCTACGGAAATCTTATCCACTTCGAAGGGGTAAATCAACCCTGCCACTCAAACGGGACATCATATATGGTACCCTCTGGTGAACTAACATAGCAATTGAAAATGGCCATAGAAATAGCGGATTTTCCTATTAAAAATGGTGATTTTCCATAGCTTTTTGTTAGTTCACCAGAGGGTAATTCCCCCAAGTTATGGACGTTGATTCCCCAAATATTTAGGTTTTGACCCATCCCATAGCTGGGGGATTTCAGCACCCAGGGAACGTCTTGGAGACAAAGTTTCCCAGGTCCAGCTGCGGGGGAGTCCACACCTGGAGAACCCTCCATACATGGTGGATTCTGATGTGACCTAAAATGGGATTCAAACAGAAATTTATGCGACTTTCTAGGATTCAAATGGGATTTTATATGATGTTCATGGAATTCAAATGCGATTTTGTGTGATTTCATGGAAGTCAATTTTACGTGATTTTCAATACATATGGGATTTATGTGATTTCCATGGTATATACAAATCCAACACTATGATATTTGAGTATGTCTCAAAATCGTGATTTAAAAAAGAGATATCGTGAAACGCCCACCATAAATGATGGGGACATGATATGGATATAATGGGTTATACTGGAATATATGGCACTGTCATGTCAAATCTGGTTCCATGGATCAATTGGTAAGCAAAGCAAGCGCTGCAAAGGTGGAGAGAAACCAAAAGAAATTGCTCAGAACGAGCGACATGTCGTATGCACTGTATATTGTTTTGCCATCTCTATTTGGTCGACAAAAGGTGCTATCTATCTATCTATCTATCTATCTATCTATATACATATATATATATACATATAATATGACATTATGATGTTATAATATATTATGTGTATATATACATATACTAGATGGATCTAGATGGATAAATCGATCTCTAGATGATCCCTCCCTGGGAGACATTTACGAGTGTGGCAGCCACGACGGCACGTGGACGGCACATGGGGATTCTCCAGCCATCCCGGGGTGAAGTGAGCCATCGATCTGCGAAGCGCAAATATATAAATAGGAATTCACCAAGAATTAAGTAACTAAAAGTTTGGAATTTTAGCCCATTTCGAAAAACCAATTAATTCACCAATTAATTCACCAACAATTAACCAGCAATTAACAATCTTTCATGGATTTTCCCAACGTTTTTTTTGGCCGTTCCCACCAGGCCTCACCCTCAATCTTCCAGCTGGGAGCCGTCCAAGCCCCAGAAGCCTACGATGTCTCAGGGAACTGGCTTAGCACATGGGTTTGATCCAAAACTTGGAGGATGTTTTGTCGTGGGGAAGTTCTGGAAGGTAGGAAGCAGCCATGCTTTATGGCTGAACTGTGAAATCCTCAGAATCATGGCAGAATTTTAGTTGGGAAAATGATGGGAAATTATGGCCATGCCGCCATTCATGATCATTCAGACATTCAGATAGGGAAATCGAGATTTTAAACCATTGGACGACCCAGGGGTACCCCGGTACTGTACCCAATTTTGGACAAAGCAAAAACATGGTTCAGGCTTCCGACCCTGAAATTTTCTTGAATCTCAGGCGGGTTCAGGGTTCCAGACATGTCCTTGTTGAGATCGATTCCTGCTTTTAAGTGCTACTCCACTGATACAGTATATAATCCATGATAAAATTAGAAATGAAAGTTGCAATGTCTAGGTCCATCTGCTTGAGTTGCCATCCTGAGGTCCTGAAAAGACTGAAAAGACAGCCTCGAATCCGAAGCGTTTCAGATGTACCAACAAGAGCAGGGGAAGTTTCCTGAGGGCGACCGGCCCAAGAGGCTGGTGATTCTGCTGCTCAAAAATGGGCCAAAGGGATATGAATGAAAATCTAAACAGCCAAAATGTAGATATTATATAATATAATATAATATAATATAATTTAATTTAGAAAACAAAATATAATATAATGTGATGTAATATGATATAATATGCTATAATATGATATAATATGATGTAATATGATATCATATAATATAAATATATAACATAATGTAATATAATATGATATAATATGATGTAATATGATATCATATAATATAAATATATAACATAATGTAATATAATATGATATAATATAATATGATATCATATAATATATATAACATAATGTAATATAATATAATATAATGTAATATAATATAATGTAATATAGTATATATTATACATATCACACAATAATATATAATCATCATATATAATATATCATATATCATCATCATCATCATCATCATCATCATCATCAATACATAAATAATCTGGTGGATGGTCCACCCATCCCACATCATCCCAGTTAGTTCCTTTGGTGCTGTGTGACGTTCTTTTTGTGCCACCATCGTGAAAGATCTGGCGTCCCACATCGAAACCAACCAAGCTTGGGGTGATCAGATAACATCATAAAATCATCCTAATATATCCCAATACAGTAGCTTTCCTGTGGTCCAAAATTACTGCCGTTATATTCATAAGATTTCATAAGTATCGTCAAGTGATCCACCAATCTTCAAGTTCTGCAGGCCACTTTTTGCTCCCCTGGCCCTGGTAGCGACTTTTTTGCTCCCTTACCGCACCGCGGCATCTGCGCCCAAGGCTTTCTCCTGGGAAGCTTCGACACTATCACAGGATGGAGATTTTGAGTCAAAAAATGGAGGATTTTAAGCCACAAAAACCGGAGAAATCACAAGGCTTTTGTGTGATGTCACCAGCAAAAATGGGTGGTAGCAACAAGACAGATTTACTATCTAAGACAAAAAGGGATAGACAAAATACGACTGGTTGGTGATTAGAAGACGTTTGAAACATATTTGAAGCCAACAACCACATCAATGTATCCCCCTGTATCCCGCGATTTGTTGGTGAAGTCTTGAACCGGTCCATGTTGCTAGCGGCATAAAATGAGTATCTCAAAAGTACCTCAAAATACAGCATGTTGAGATCCAATCAAAGGATGCTTCAGAAAATGACAAGTTCGTTTTGCCTCTTTCTGGTACTACTTTTGTGGTGTCTGATTGTGATTTCTGGTGCTACTCTTGTGATGCCTGATTGTGGTTCTGTGTATTTTTCACTGGCACTAGGAGAAAAAAGCGGGCCTGGCCAGGCCAAAACAGTGGCCGACAGACTGTGCTGGCCATTTTTCGAGTGCTTATTGGTAGCATATCTGACATGCGCAAAGTCATGTTCGAGCTGATTGTCCTGGGCTTTTTAGGGCTTGTCAAAGTGAAGTCCTTAGTTTTTCCCCTGCCCCCCAGACCTTGGCAGCCTTGGGATCCGCCACGACCTGACAAGCGAAAATGACCCCCACTGGGTGCTGGGACAGCGGAGCAGGAACTTGCAGCCCCCAAATTCAAAATACAACGAGACAAATCAATGCTCAAAAAATATCAAAAGATGCCTGGTGTGATGCACTTTCCACCAGGTCATCCAACTCCCTGATGCCTCAACTCCCAACAGCTCAACTCAATTGGTGGACTTCAGTGGACCCTATTTTCTTGGCTCAAAGTCTATTGGCTGAAATCCACATGTGTGTTGGCTTCAGTCCTAATGCTCCTTGAACCCCAGCATTGCTCAAGCCAAAATGTACTACCTCGAACTTGAACCCTGATTTTTCTTGGCCATTGATTCTGGATTGGTTTAAGGGAAAATCGGAACAGGGAAATCTCTGTATTTGATGGTAAAAGTCACAGTTTCCTCTAAATTTATCCTTAAACCAACCAAACCATTGATTCCAGCAGCACCTCGTCGACAATGTCCAGGACCACCTTCCGGAAGTAACCTTGAATTTGCAGCGCACAACCAAAAAAAAACATGTTCCCCATAGATACTACAAAAGGTGGATTTATGTGGGTTTTTCGTTGGGATAATGAAAAAATGTCTGAAGCAAACTCAGGTAGCTGAGCTGATGCTGTCGCTTTCGCAGCCGCATGCCCGCCCTGACCTGAACTGGTGGCTTTCGCCTTTGCCCAGAAATCTGCTGTAAACAATCGAAAAACCACTGGGTTTCTCTGAAAATAGGGCACCCCAAAAATCCATCCAAATCCTGTGGTTTATCATGTTCATTCATTTTCCCTAGCAATAAAATGATTTCAAACAAATGGTACGTGAACTGAGAACACGGAAACTCTCATCGGGCAGCTCCAGGGGAGCTAACTGCAGGTTGCCGATCCAAGACATCAGTGCACTTTTCCAACCCATCAACCATCATCAACCGGATCCGGAACTTGAAGTGAGATGAGGATAGGCTATGAAATGCTATTAAGATCTATTAAGGTATATTAAGGTATATTAAGGTATATTAAGGTATATTCAGGTATATTCAGGTATATTAAGGCTATGAGGATAGGCTATTAAGGTATATTAAAGTCACCTAGGCTACCATCCCAACGAGGCTCCGGCCCACTGTGATAGAGTCAAAGAGCCAAAGACCTCAGTCGCGGAGCCGGTGGACCCGGTGGACCCGGTGGACCCCGGCAATGCGATCTCCAAAACTGCTGGATGTGTCTGGATTCAAAGATATATTTGTCCATCACTATCCAAAAAACAAGTAACAAGAATATATATATATGATATATTAATATATATATATGATAAAATAATATATTATTATATATATATATATAATTATATATATATGATAATTTTATATAAATGATTATATATATATAATTATATACATATGAATAATTATATACATATAAATAATTATATACATATATATGATTATATATATATAATCATGTATATATAATTATCATATATGAGATAGGATATAATCATTGACTGACAACAATTTACAATCATTGTATGTATGTATGTATGTATGTATGTATGTATGTATGTATGTATGTATGTATGTATGATATTTATATATATATGTGATAAATGAATATATGATTATATATATAATTATATATATATGATAATTATATATATATATATGATAATTATATATAAATGTTTATATATATAATTGTATTATAATTATATACATATATATAATCATTTATATATAATTATCATATATGATATGAGATAGGATATAATCATTGACTGACAACAATTTACGGAACATTTACATATCATCATAATATCATATCCCTCAAAACTAGTTCACCGCCGGTGCACTGCACGGTGTTTTTAATGAAAGTCGTCACTGTCCTCTGCCACAGTGGAAACCATACTGAACACAAGCATCTACAACTCTGGAGCAGTCGCCACCTCTGCGTCGATCGCCCCAAGCAACCACTGACCCATCTGCCAAGATCGCAGCAAAGGCCGCTACTGTGGCCTGAATCTGCTGCACATTCCTGAGCTAGTCACCTCCACAGTCTGCATTACCCCAGGCGACAAGTGAGCAGACAGGATCGCAGTAAATGCACTTTCAGTGGCCTGAATTTGTTGTACGTTCCTGGGCTGATCTTGAACTGCGGAGCAGTCACCGCCATAGTCTGGATGGCCCCAGGCAACCACTGAACCGTCAGCCAAGATGCAAATGCACCACTTGTGCTCTGAATTTGTTGCATATTCCTGAGCTGATCTTGCACTGCAGAACTGTTACCACCCATGTCTGGATGGCCCCAGGCGACTGGTTGGTTGCCTCCACAACATAAAACAAATGCGCAGTCAGATGCGGCCACTTTCGCTTGTTGTGCTACTGCCGTTAGGTGCTCTCCGTCTTGCACCCCTGCAGCTTGCAAAGTGTCCATGAGGTTGGTCAGGACATGTCCTTCCGCACTGACGAGTTTCAGGAAGCCCTTTCCGAAAGTTTTCTGCGGCAGATTTTTTAAGTCCCCCACTTAGAGTTCAGGGAGTAACAGGGTTTCCCCAGACACTCGGGAACAATATATTTACTGGAAGCAGGCAGGAAGGAGCAGCAAGAATTTGCATGGAATTCTTGGCACAACATCTTGAGCCGTAGGTGCCAGAATGAAACTGGGTGCACTCAACCCGGCCGGTTCACTTCCCACGCGATACAGAGGTTCAGCTTAGCTTCGGCATCCAACTTACCCCAGTTCGAGTGATCGTCACACTCAGTAACATGTTTGACAATGTGTTTTTTAAACATTAACATGCGGACTCACTGAGATGTGAATTCATCATATGGCTATGAGTCAAAACCCTGTACCCCTGGTGAACCCCAAAATAGCTGGTAAATGGATGTTCATCCCACTAAAAATGGTATCTATAGGTATTGACCCATAGCCATATTACAATACACACATGTTGGCTTCGGATTGTTCTGATGAACTATTAGCTGATGCAAGTCACATTGACACCACCATCTCGGGGATGGTCATGTACAAGTCATCAGCGTGGCCGACGTGGCCGAGTCACATTGACCACCAGGGTCATGTTGTACAAGTAGTTGGCGTTGCCTCAGTGACTCCGTCGCTGACCAAGTTGAATGAATCTGAATGTCCTGGATGGGTAACCCCCTGGATGGGTTTATCAATCCGGGGTTGACATTCTTGGCGTACTAACCATGTGCGAAATCAAGGCTGGCAGGCTGGCCTTAATTCTTCAGTCGGACATATCCATGAGGCGAATCCAGGGTTGCCAGCTGCTTTGACAGAGTGTTCGAACTTTATGAACTTGTTGAAATTTAGAATCTTTCGAAATCTGTTCAGATGTTCACCAATAGCATGTGGATCACACATCAAGTCTGCCCCCAAGGAGACAAATGGACTGCATTGCCAAAAACGGGCGACCCACCAAGCATCCGCACCTGCATTTCGACCCAGCCACACCTGAAGCTTCAGTCAATGTTTCGCTGTCTCCGGTGGCCCCATTCCTTCGTCCTCGGAACACTTAAGTTCCATTGGCAAAATGTGATACCATTATGATACTAAAATAAAGCCACAAATTCGGATTGTTTTGGATATGTTGTTCCCTGGTTGACTTCATTTTGATGCTTAGACACGGATCATCACAGATCACAAACTTCACCCGCAGCTCTGGCTCTACTGGGCCCCCTGGCTGCCACCATGGTTGGCACCATCGACAAGCCAAACATCACTCCACTCAGGAGAAATGCGAAGTATTCCCTGGCAGAAGTTGACTGTGCATTAGAAATTTCATGGAATTTCACCATGCAAATCTTCATCCCTGCAATCTTCATCTGATGCTGTAGTTGTAAGTTGTTCCAAGATTTCATCCCTGAATGTTCGACCGGAGGTTCAACCAACATTTTAAGGACTCCTTACGTCGGGCTGAATCTGGGTGTTATGAAATCACCCCTTGGGCTGTGGCGATGTTTCACAATCACTCAAACTCATATCAATGGCCATCTCAGGAACCTAAATTGGAGGTACCTACCATATATAAAGCCTGTATAAGGCCTATGTAAGGGGATATACCCCCAAAATATGGCCTTATATGGTACAGTACCTCCATTTTAGGATCCTGGAATTCCCATTGATCATATGGCATTCTAGAAATCCCACTATGAGAAACTGGGCGTTCTCCTATTCATGTGGAATCATCTTGACTACTCTGCAAGAATATGCTGGCCACAGCCAAAAAAAAACACCATTTGATCAAAACAACTTCCAGAACAACCCAGTCATTCGGCATCCACAAGAATCACCATCCCATTTTCTGGTGTATGGTTGGCTATAACCCTACTTGGAATGATTTATAGTAGCCCCCTGGCTGGATAAGAACTGGATTCCCAGCTTAAGGATGATGCTAATCTCCCCTTAATTTTCGTGGCTAGTTATCAGCTATATCATGCAAAAAATCCACTTGCATCCCCTATAGTTTGAGTGGTAACATCCCCATTAAATGACCGTAGTCCCCTATAATTATAACAAGTGTGGTGATTATTATCGGCGTGATCAAAAAAAATGGGCATAGTATGGGGATTCATGAATGATGATAAGTCATCCTCTATAATCAACAGGGGGTTTTGACACAGCCGCAAAGACATGGCAAGGGCTGCTGGCTTTCTTTGATCAACTCGGCTTGCACCAGCATGGCGGACAGCATCAAGCCGTAGTCACCTGGAGTTGGTGACAGTTTGCTATGGAAAATCACCATTTTTGGTAGGTAAATCAGCAAACAATGGGCCCTTTCAATGGCCAACTCTTGAATTACTGGATGTTGCTTGTTTTTGCCATTGGAAACATGGGACAATTTTGGAAGAATATGGGAAATATGGAAAAACTGGATGAAAAATCGGGATCGAAAATGACTACTGTAGATTTTATGTTGTTGGGCGAATTTACTTTGTTCAGGATATTTACAGCACAGTCGGGGTGCATCATGGTGCATCCCCCAAAAGGACCCTGGCACACAGGGTGTGCACCGGCGTGCGAAGATGTTCATTAGATGACTGGATGCTTGGTTCAACTTATCCCAAAAATAGATAAAGTATAAAATAACTTGGATTAATTGTCTCACTTTGTGGGGCTAATAAAGTATTTTAACATATTCAAATATACTGTATTTGAACATTGCCTTTAAAAAAGAAATGACTGCATGTCATCCAGCAACTTCCCATCCTCCCAGCTGCATCCCAGCAACTCGCAGTGGGATAGGGCCGGAAGAGAGAGATCTCAGCACGCCGTGCTAAGCAGCGATGGATATCTATGTTGCTGTGATGATACTATGCACTAGGTGTGTATATATATATATATATTCATGCGCTATAGATGATATCCATGCACTATACAATGATATTCAAGGTATATATGTATAGTATATCCATGCACTATAGATGATATCCATGACCTATACATGATATCCTACATATACAGTATATATATATAGTGAATGGATTGATGGGATGAGGACATACTGGATGATATGTATGGGTGTTTGTACTGATAATGATGAGATTGACAGATGGATATATTATATGAATATCTTGAAGTGCTGATTATAGAATGATAAATGGAGTAATTCTGGTGAAATTGAGTGGATAATTATGGGTTATTATGGGAACTGATCGTACTGCTCCATCATAATATGATGGGTGGGTTAACTATGGCAATGATGGGTCAAGAGTTCAAGGAAGTACAGTAGGAGACCCAAAAGTTGCCCCCATTGTCACCCCTTGGGCATCCTCGGGCATCATGTGCATTCTGGCAGCTGGCGCATTGTGAAGGATCTTGGCTGCTGCTAGAATGGTCAATACGTTTTGTCTGAAAATCAGGCAACCCTCCAATCAACCCGTGGTTCAGGTCCCCTTCATTTTTCCCCATGGAACCATAAAAGGAGAATCAGCATCCCAACCACCCCCCCATCCCGTTCCGGGGATGAAGCCATGCCCAAAGCTGCTCCACAATGAATAAATGGACTTAGCAACGCCGAGCTCCACAGAGGTCTTGAGACAAAGCCATTGTCTGTGGATTCCCATATCATATAGGGGTTCCTGAAATAGAGCTACCCCCAAACCATCCATTTTAATTCTATTTTCCAGTATAAATCATCCATTTGGGGTACCACCATTTATGGAAACCCCCATTGAAAAGGGTAATCATAAGCCCTACCATGTTTTGACCAACTCCATGGAGACACCATATCGCTTTGTCCAAAGGTCAGGGACGTTGTGGCAATATCGAAATAGTAAATCACAACAATGGAACAATGATCATTAACCGGCTTTTGGGATACCCAACATGATTTTGAAATATGGAACCTCATGTCGTGAGACTGAGAATTCAGCAGAACAATGTCATTTAACAACAATATCAAGTCATATCAAGGAATTGCGGACCAAAATGAGAGATCTGTGTCATGAGAACATCCTTTTGTGGACTTTCAAAGACACATGGAATCTCTGTGGAACAACCATAGTAGATTCTCCAGTAAATTAAGATAACTATGGCAGCTATGGAAAATGATCAATTGTAGATGATTTACCTATATATATATATATGTATATATATATGTATATATATAAATGTATACATATATATATATATGTATATATACATATGTATATATATATATATATGTATGTATATATATATATGTGTATGTATATATATATATATATGTGTGTGGCGATTGCGGAAAAGTTCCAGGATGGTAATTACTTCGATGATGTATTACCCATAATTTCCAGGCTTCCAACTGTTCGACCTTTTTTGGGGGGTGCTACCAGCGAATCAGCACTGAGATTCCAGACCCGGTGGGACCGTAACAGCCAAGTCGAAGGTGCAAGGGGACCTGAGGCTCTGCGGTTTTCCATCTGGGGAGACCTGGTTTCACAAGCCAAATATATGGGATATTCATGGGAAATTCGTGGATGATCATAAGCAACATCGGGAGATGAAGCAGCATGATGGCTGGGCCACCACCCTGCAAAAAAAAGGGAGTGTTACTTGTGTAGTTCTCTCATCCCATTTTGGAAGATGAAAATATAGGGGAGATATGTGAAACGGAAAACGGATGAATGGGATGTGACTGGACCTGCATATGGAGAATGCTTACTTAGATTCTACACCCACCTCTCTCAAACTCAAATCTACGGCTTTGAAAATTTTAAGCCAAGTGGCAGAATAAAACAGGATGTGGGCATGGAAAGCAAAGATGAAGAGCTGATAATATCGCTGAAAGACCTGCCGGGTCTTCACTGCAGCGAAGTGAAAAGGCTGGCAAAGCTACAAGCCAAAGTAGATGATGATGGTTTCTAGCAGATTCTGAGATGCCATACGATAATTTGTACATCAGTATACATTATACAAGATTGCTTCACGTCCAGCTCACATTTCACTCCAGAAAAAATGATTACTTTTAAACAATTCGTTTTTCCATCATCTTAATCAGTACTGTATCTCTGCAGCTCCCAAATTACCCTCCAGTAAACTAACACTTCTTCAGGAAAAATCCACCAGTACCATCATTTCCCAGGAATTTCCATCGATTTCAGGTGTTTTGCAAGTTGACAGCTGAGCCTCCGTGAACATGTACCAAAAGAGCCCCGTGTTGGGCGTCAAGTCACGGACGGCCATCACCGACACAAAGCAGGCCTCGTAGTGCGGTAAAATCCCCGAGCTTTCAAGGACCCACAGCCAGTAACGCAAACGAAATTCCATGTATTTTTTTGCTGATTCCAAATGCCCATTGAAGGTGGCATAATATGTGTATGTATATAAATATACATTATATATATATAGTTATTAGAATTTATATATATATATGATATATATATATATATATTATAAATATACAAAAATATATCCCCATATTGAAACCCTGTAATTATCCAACATCCATTTGGATCTCCCACGGATTCCAGGCCGGGTGCTGACCATTCCCGGGCCTCGAAGAACTGCAACTCGCCTCCCATCGAGGCAGCCGAGGCCTGGCGGCAAGCGTATATTTATATTATATATATATATATTGTCAATTCTCATCCTCATCCTCATCATCAGTCTCATGATCATTCCTGTTATCAGATATTATCAGTATGATTCTGAATCGCACCAACCTCCTGCTCCATTAGTTACTAATGAGGCTGGAGGTCCATTGAGGGCTGATGATGCTGGGATCCTTATCATCAGGAAGGATTTATGGGAAATTTGGTGGATTAGCATCGTTTGAGGTAAAATGGATGGTTGATTGGTGGATGTGGAAATATCTATCCCCAATTCCGTGTGTTTATGCTTTGGGACAATTGATGTGGTAAACCCAAAAACAAACCTACCATTTGGGGGTGGTTTGTACAACCTTATACAACCCATTTATGGTAATTTTGGGGGGTGGGTTATTGTTGGGTTTACCAAATCATTATTCTTTATGTCGTTGGGGTTTATGAAAATAGGTGTACCTCGATTGAGAAAGGTTTATGCTAATTCTCAAATGGTACAATTTCGACAAATTGGGTAAAACAGCAACTGTTGGTGCTTAGGTGTGGTAAACCCTGCCTGAACCCTTCAATTTTCGGATGGTTGGGGCTTCAACAACCCATTTCTGGTCAATTCTTGGGATGAAACTAATATGGTACACCCACTAAATCACTAACAAGCCCAAGATGTTTGTTGCCAGGTTTCTACCCCCAAACTGTAAAAACCAGGATCTACCATTGATCTAACACAGTGGCAGGTTTGGTTTCTGCCACCTGGAGAGGGACAAGTGATGACAGGTGCGCGTTCTCCTGCAATGGAAATCCTCAATTTTCAGGCAAATGGTTTGCAAATGGAAATCCTCGGCAATGGAATCCTCTATGTTCATCATGTTTGTAAATGATTTTGGCAAAAAAACAAATGGTCTGCAATTCCCAGATCTGATTTACCAAAGGTTCCGTACGCCAAAAAAATGATGCCGGCAGCACTCCCAGAAGACATGCAAAAAGACCCAGCGTCATAGCGGTGAAAATGACCTCGAAAAGACCATCTGAAGGACTCAACATGGCGTATGTGAGTATCTGCGAGATTAGATATAGGGTCTTGTCTGGCAATATGTGGAGTTAGCTTAATTAGGGGTGCGGGGTGATTTAACATTGTAAATATGCATTCAGCCAACCTTCATGGTGATATAGTGGTATATGTTGTGATTGTGGATATTAATTGCATACAACCAACAGCATATATGGGTGTCCTGAATCAACCAAAAACAATGGGATGTACGACCAATAATATGACATGTGTGCGTTAAAGACTTGGATTTTGTCCAAAAATATCGCACTGTTAAGGGGAAAATGATCACAAACCATAATGCATCGAAATTGGGCCATTGTGGTTGCTCGATTTTCAAACAGACCTAAGTAGGTGTGGTTTCCGTTTGATATACCATTGCTTATCATCTATGTATGGGTTGTTCATTCCGGTTGCTCCACTAAGCAGTGGGAAAAGGGCGCCTTGAAAAGAAATCTTGGTTGCTAGCGAGTCTGAGGCAATCCAAAAATCTCTCAATTCTGACCAATGCGCATCCTGTGATTTGATCAACGGCTCTTCAGGCGACCATTTCCGTGCAGCAAAGTGGCACAATATGCGATGAAACCACAATTCACCTGCCACTGCCCGCAACCAGAAGAACGTCATCAACTGAGGTGGGGACTGGCTACCATGGATCTGCCAATCCTACCATAACCCCTAGGTATCAGGCACAAGCGCAAGCGTGACGCGGGCACCAATTTCTGCTGCCAAGATGGGAGGTACCTGAATGAACAGAGGAGTTCAACGTTGTTGGTCAAAAGGAACTTTGGTATTCTACTACTTTAGATCATAAAATTAATATACTTGTTGTAACCCCAATATACAACCCAATCAAATGGTTGTCTGTAAGCACCCCATGGTAAGTAGGGGGTTGGCAAGTGTTATTTGAGCTTTTCTTGTTGTTTGGTCCCTTTGTTGGTTCATTGATGTGTATACGTATCAAACTTGTGTTCACACTGGACATGTTTCTGCTAACATGCACATCTCTTCATCTATTTAAATATTCAACTGTGTTCTGAATCTATTCTTGTATTGTTTGAACATGTTCGACGTTTTCTTGCAGCTTTAGAAGATGTATCAACCTCACATATTTATGTTGAAGTGTGTTGTTTGTGCTTTGTTTGGGCTTTTCAATATTGCTTTGATCAATTTGCAAATCTCCGTGTGGTAATTTCTCATTATCATGGTATGACAAAGAATATATACAATTATAAATATTGGAAATGTAAAAACATATTGTTTCATATACATGTTTTACCGTGACTTCTTGTTTTTATTCATCTGGCCATCGGCCAGAATTTTAAGGGGTATCCTAAAAATGGTTCCCAATGATTTGCTGGTCAGATCCCAAAAAAAACACGGGGTTTACCGCACTACGTATCCATTTCATGGGGGCACGATTCCCGATGTTCTTTCCATTGCTCATTATTCCACATAAAAAATGACAAGTTTGGGGTATCCCGCATGGTCAAAAGTGAAATCCGACTCAAATAGTGATAAATCACGGTTCTATTTTTTAGGGAGGTATCCCATAATATATACGGAAGATACTAGAATTCTGGATAAATATAGTATATACGTATGCACTAAGAGTTCGGCTATTTTGGGAGAATTCCCCATAGACAAACCATCATCTTCAGTGAGGTCACGATGTGAGGTCTTGATCAAAGTTACCCATATGTATGTATATATATATGTATATATAGAGTGCATATATAGTCATATATGTATATATATATATATATATTTATGTATATATATATATATATATAACACCAATAACTAATGGGATATTGTGTTTTCATATAACCATTACATGACCATTGGCCTATAAGACACATCCCAAAGCATGGGGATCCAAGGTGCTCGGGATCGCCGCTTTGTTCGCGCGCCTTGCGGCTCTGCCTTGACCAAAAGTCGGAAAATCTATGGGTTTTGTCTATGAAAATATAAGGAAAACTGAAAATCATCCCAGTTAGCCTCTGGGATTATAATGGATAAATGGATTATAATATTCTCATAATGGATTATAATTATAATGAATAAAAATGGATTACAATGGATAATAATAGTTGATAACGGAACAATAGCAAACAGTAATGGATGAATAATGGATAGTTGTGTGTACCCTCTGGTAATATGTTCCATAGCTATTGAAAATACCCCATAGAAATCGTTGATTTACCTATTCAAAATGGTTATTTTCTAGTTCGCACTCTGTAAACGTTGACCAGGCCGGGTAGCCCATTCTAAATTTCCATGGGTGAATCGTTTGTGAAGCGCAGAGTTTCCAGAAACAGCCAGAACTGGTGGTTTTCGAAATGGTATACCCTCTGGTAATGGCTGTTACATAACTATTGAAAATGGCCATAGAAATAGTTGTGATTTACCCATAAAATAATTCTGATGTTCCATGATGTTCCAGAGTTTTTTGTAAGTTTACCAGAGGGTAAACCATTTTCAGACAAAGCCATTTCCAAACATCATCTGATTTGCATCTTGGAGCTACAGTTGGGGCATCCTAGCTGAACCCCAGCTCCTCCAAGATCGGTGGCCTCCAACATCCAACTTTGATAGCGATGGAACACCGAAAACTCTACCCCATGAATGACGCCTTCTGGGAAAAAGCATTAATTTTGGGCCTGTGATTGGTATAGCCTAGCACTTTTCAGTCTATGTGATTGATCATGCATCATGTTTGCCTCTGGGTTTTTCAATGGGGCAGAAAAGGACATTGGGGTTTATCACCAAATTCAGTGAAGCCGAAATCCAGTGGTTTATCCCTTTCCCCATGAGGAGTGTCATTTTGAGGTATCCAACCATCTTGGCCATGGTTGATCTCACTGAACAAAAGCAAACCTTGATGGAAGTATATATGTGGGTCTTAATTGGATACCTCAAAAAAAATTGGTTAGTTCACACGAAACATAGACTAAATTCTATGTGGTTCTACACATGAGTTCAATTTTTTGACCCATATGGGCTTGTCTGAAAATAGGGTACCCCACATTCCAATGGATCAACGCCTCATATTCCCCGAGTGGGCGAAAAAACCCTTTTGTATCCTCTATTTTCAGGTCCAAACCCAAATGGAGGTGTCCTAAAATATCCTATATACCACCAGTTATCATCCATTTTGAGTAGGATTTTCCATAAATCATCCATTTGGGGGTACCACCATTTATGGAAACCCCCATTGAAAAGGAAATCTCCGGTAAAACCCCATGGGTTTTCGAAAAAAGTAGCGCCAGGTCACTGCCAGGCCAACGCTGCGCAGGGCAACAGCAACAAGATCGATGTGAAGGGACAGACCTAGGCGGCGTTTCTGCATGGAGACATCAAAGGGGGGGTGGCAAAAAATGTGGCAAATATATGTACAAATATACAGATACATATACATATACAGATACATATACATATAAATATACATATACATATACATATACATATATATATAATACATTGTATATATATAATATACATTTTATGTGTGTATATATATGGCAACAAAAATGTAGCAAATATGATGAAGTTTCAGCAGAATTCTGCGGCCACGGCTTTTTTGGCTACTCAGGTACTGCAGGTGGCAGCAGAACTAGCTGGCAACATGGGCATACGGAGATTGGAAGGTAAATGTAGGGAATTATCAGTATTTCACCAACAAGAACAAAAAATCACCCCAGTTGTTGACAGAAATGTTCAATGTTTAAACTACAATGCTAGCAAGTTTCCTCCAACCCCATTGCGCCAAGTCACGTATAGCGACAAAGCCACCGCTATGGCGGAAAACCCCCCTCTACCGGCCTCAAATGGTGTGATGCATCACTCAATTATTCTGAACGGGGGGGAAAAAAAAAACATGCGTCTTTGCCATCAAGTATGGCGGTTCCAAGTAGATTGAAGGGCCTTTAAATCAATTCCGAGAATGGAATTAAACGTAAAATTGCATCAAGAGAATGTTTCAATGATACTTTGATTACGGATCTGAGTTTAGAGGTATGTGCAGATCATTCCTTCAAACTGTTACAATCATCAGTATTGCATCTGCTTGTGGACTAATTGATACATTCCAGGAACCTTCTTACACCAGGCTGACACCAAAAAGTTTGGATACTGGTCGTCATCATCATCACCATCATCATCATCATCATCATCATTGTACATATACATACATACATATACATATACATATACATATACATATACATATACATATACATATACATATACATATACATATACATATACATATACATATACATATACATATACATATATATATATATACATACGGCTGTGTCAAGGTTTGTGTACAAATAGGGTACGCCATTCCATCCACTAACTAATCATAATGTTCACTCTCAATGAATCAAATGGCTACAAATTGTGGTTTACCCCATGTTCAGACAAAGCCATATAGGCCATGTTCTGCTTTCTGCCCTGGGTGTCCGACGGCTGCCGCGACGATGGCCAAGGTAAACATGAAATGCTGCAAGTTCTGAATCGACAAGGCAACACCTTGGCCCACAGCATTTCCACCGTTGCGACTTGGCCCAAATCAGGAAAAATAGAATGATTTACCCTCTGGTAGTTTAACATAGCGGAAAATAGCGCACTAATGCGCACTAATATATGATTTGCCGAAATAAAGAATGGTGATGTTCCATAGCTATCTTAAACTACCAGAGGGTAGTAACAACCAATCCATGGTTCCCGAAAGTGACTGAGTGCCAGGGCAGCTGGCAATGGTCAGTGGGTTGAGCAAGTAAAACAGGCCTCAGGGCTGAGGCCAGGCTCTGTAGTTTGTCGTCCACCACACCGATCCCTTCAAGGTGAACCCGGGATTTCCTCACGGTAAACCCTCCGGTCAACGTTTACAAAAAACTATGGAAAGATCCACCCATGTTTAATGGGAAAGTCCACTATTTCTATGGCCAGTTTCAATAGTTTTTTGTATGTTTACCAGAGGGTAACTGTCAAATATTGCAACTTCAAATGGGGATGGCTCAAAACCCTGGTACCTAGTGAACCCCAAAATAGCTGGGATTTATGGATGTTCATCCCACTAAAAATGTATCTATAGGTATTGACCCATATACAAATCTGAAATCCTGGTTTTTTTTTGCAATTCCAAAGCTGATTCCGTGGTACAAGGCCATGGGATTTCCTATGGATCTTCCTCGAAAAACACGAGCTCATGGACTGAGTCGAGGACCCACAAATGCAGGGCTGAGCACCTCCTGGGGATGGCGATATTTAGCTATATTGGGGGAGTTTTTATTGGCTAGTATTTGAACACATTATATTAATATATATATATATATTCATAATACCATAAAACACAGTTTGTATATCTATATACATATAACTATAACATAGACCCGGGCAAGCCGGGGGCGGAAGTTTCCCAAACATAAATGACCTATAGTTCCAAGACAACCTGTCCCGACCGTGTCCTTCCCTCGACGCTCCACACCTCACACTGCACACTGCACTCTTCGCGCTCCAAACTTCAAACTTCACACTCCACACTTCACACTCCACACTTCTCACTTCTCACTGCTTCCTTCACACTCCAAACCTCACACTTCACACTTCACACTGCACACTTCACACTTCACAGTCC
>Ga0126342_10006627_pt1 | contig 20571 bp, 21 predicted proteins | sample Cyp1metagenome_FD_92528 | JGI IMG/M metagenome (GOLD analysis project Ga0126342, IMG submission 92528) | Coral microbial communities from Lord Howe Island, Old Settlement Bay, Australia - Cyphastrea 1 metagenome | ecosystem: Host-associated > Invertebrates > Cnidaria > Coral ...
ATAAACACTATACATACAATATATATGTATGATATATATATATACATATATATATATATACATATATATATATAGATGCAATATATATATATATAAACAATATATACACCATACATATATATATATACATATATATACATATATATATATATACATATATATACATATATATATATATATATATATTACAATATATATACATACATATACACTATATATATATACACATACATGCGCATGTACACATTTGCAAGCAGCAACATTTCTGGATCCCAAATGCCGTTCTTCATTCACCAAGCTCTGTGTGAACGTTCCCAGGATCCATCGCCTTTGAGCGCCACACCAGGGACCATCTACCCAGCATGGCCTGTCATGGATGCAGCGCAAGAGGCTCTGAAACTTCAACGGGAAGATCTAGCCTTGCTGGATGGGGCGGGGGCTGAGGCCTGTGGATGGGATGGGTCAGAACTGGAGACCAAAGATGGGAGGATTGGTCCAATACTCAGTATGAGGGTCCCAGAGGTCCAAGAGGACCTTGATCTTTTTGGGAAAACTGTCAAAAGGCTGGAAGGAATCTCTGCGACATAGCTATCCAAACTGTGCCCGAAAGTCAGGTCCCGATTAACCACTTGTGGGAGAAGCCTTTTTATTCTTGGGTTCCATTTTACACAGTCCTGAAGAGCCGAGAGAGCGCCTACTTTCATTGTGGCCCCCTGAGTTTAGGTCAAAGCCATTGATACCGAATTTGTAGAGAATAAACATCGATACCATTCCATATCCACCAGATTTTCTGGTGCAAACTGACCCATGGCAATTTCGCAAGGCCTCTCAACCAAGAGGGCGCTGTTTGCATCACCTTGGCGCCCAGTTGTTGCCCTCAGTGCTGCGGCGCCGCAGCGCACTGGGCTTTGTGACAGAACAGTATCCACAGGAGGAGTCATACGCTGGTAAACGGGTATGGGTTTTTTACTGGGTACCCCAATGAGATTGGATGGTTAGTACTAAAAATTGACTAAAATCTGTGGGTCCCTGAGGTCTTTCGTTTTGACCCATAGCCATATAAACTACTTTGAGTTTTTTTCCATCGCTCCACAAATGACACAATGATTTTTTCTGATTTTCGCTCCATTCCTTGGGGAAACATGGAGGAGTTTGTACGGATGCTGAGCGCCAGCTGTGAGTGTGCCATGGAGCCACAACTGTTGAGAGCTGGAAGCAGGATGAAGATCCACTTACTTCTCATGCTTCACGATGTTGAGGCTGCGCGGAGCTTGTCAGACAGCTTCACCAGATGGGTGCCAATAGGACCTGGCGACATGGTCAAGCTTTGGAAAGCTGCCACTTCATAGAATTCAAGCATGGACGCAGCGCGAATGCCTTTTTGTACCAGAATGAGCAGAACGCACATACAAATACAGGCATGCACATGTTTATCATTCAGGTATTGTAAGTCTGAGTGTAACGAATTGTATTGATTTGTGTAATATAATATATCTAAACAAACTCCTTATTTTTTTTCTCAGTGACAATCCCCAGGTCTTCCCTCCTCGCTGTGCAGGGCTTTCAGCCCGGTCTCTACCTCCTGCAGCGCGCCCGCGACGAGATGCTGCCGGGCTTCGTCGAGCCGCCGCTGATGGAGGTGCTGGCGCTGCAGGGCTGCACATTGTGGCGCTTGGCCGCGGAGCCTGGGTAGCAGGGGAGGCTCTTGAAGATGTCAGGAGTTCGGAATGGTTTTTACCTATGCTAAGCTCAACACCGCCAACTGCGCCACCTGCCCCCGGGTTTCTTGGTGTAAATCATTTCGTTGCCCGAGGCAGACGTGCACCACGCTGCGCAGCTCTCCGCGTGCGGACAAGACATCGCCACAAAGGGCAGCTTTGCTGCAGCCTTTGTGGGAAATTTCCATGGCTGGACACATCCAAGGAGATCGGCGACGGAACACCCAAGGGGGTATGTTCTGAGGTTCTAAAGAGGTGTTTCAACCACGACACCTTTTGGCTTTCAGGGTTTCTTGGTTGTGATCCATTTGAGCACGGCTGTAAATTGGTGTAATTACCAAAGACTTTAGAACTGGCTGGTACTTGGCGCTAAGCTTGAACCATGCAATGTCCGGGACCGAGTCAGTTTTTACATCATCGTTTGTGGTGTTTCACCGTTCATTTTTTCCAGCAACCCACCTTTTTCCATCCAAGATCCGATTTTTTTGTAAACCTCATTACTTCAACCAAATCAATCATTTTCACCGGTCAATTTCGCCACTTTCTGATAGTTGGTAGTAAGATTTCGATACTTCATTTTTTTCGAAATCTAGATATCCAATCTTAAATCATCTAAAATCCATATTCACAACATCCGCAGGAACTACGCGGAGCTGCTCTGGCAGTCTGGGGCTTTGGGCCAGGTTCTCTACCTGGCTGCTGAAGCAGCGGGCTTTGGAGCCACCGGCCTCCTGCTGGAGTTGCTGGGAAGGGTTGGTTTGACCGCCACCTAGGGATGAAACGACCATTTTTACCGACATGGCAAAACCATATGGATTCCTAGCACTTAAGTCACTTAAGCCAGGAAGCCATGCGAAATCAGCAGAAAGTCTGGATTTCTACGACTTAACCGATTAACCCAGTGAAAATATCCGAAAAACCTTGACCAATACAAGTCGGACAAGAAAAGTTGGGGTGAACCAGAAACAATTGGGATGTGGGTCTAGATTTGAGAGGCAACATATTCCTGCCGGTATCCAATTGACCCATCCGCATACATCCGATAGAAACGGAGGGTTTTTTTTTGTCAAGCAACACCGTGGTGAGAAATTGGATTTTCGACGATCAAAGACCTGCTCAGAGCATCAACAAAAACTGGTGGCAATACATGTAAATTTGGAAGGTAAGAACCAACTCTTGGGCTATTTCCAAGTCTTTGATGCAACTTACGGAAATGGACAGCTATTTGATCAGAAAGCACAGTTCCTTTGTCAGAATGAGTGTTTTGTAATCTACCCAAAATCTGTGTTCAATTCTCCAAGGAACAACTCAAGTTGGAGAACATGTATATATCTATCTCCAATTTGTGTGCAAATGCCAGGCACCTGTAAACTCTTAGGTCTCACCCCTTGGTCTCCAGATTTGTAGTCGAAGTCCCTCTTTCTTGTGATAGCTTCAACATCGTCCAAACAGGTCAAAGATTCGGGAAGGGCAACTCACTCTGGACTCGAAACTGGCGCCCCAAAGTGGTGAGTACTGTAGTTCAGAATGTTCAGATTCCTAGCATGCTACCCTTCAGTGTCATTTCATGGCCAAGCACATCAACTTCCTATCAAGTGGGTACCCTCTGGTAAACTAACATAGCTATTGAAAATGGCCATTTATAGTGAGTTTTCCCATAAGAAATGGTGATTTTCCATAGCTATGTTAAATTACCAGTGGGTAGGGGTTCACAGGCTTCACACTGAGGTATGGGTTGCTTCATGGACGACATAACGTTGGCGCTTCTGAGATCCCCTTGGGCCATGGAGTCCAAAGCGAAGAACGACTCCCAAAGCTTTGCGCCCATGGAATCGCAGTACCAGGCTGCAGGATGTGGAAGTTTCATGGGTCAAAAAATGTTGGTGAATATATCCTGGGACGGGCAACCTGCAAACATAAGATCTCTTATATAGTGAAAAATTGAGGGGTTTCAGAAAGAATGAGACAAGAAAATATCCCTGAAACTCATGAATCTATGGGGTGGGCAAGTGGGTGTGGGGAAGTGGGTGCGGGCCAAAACTGGTTCCAGGATCAGAAATGTGAAGTTTCGTCAGCTCCGTGGCAGGTGCTCTACCATTTCGCAGTTGGAAAGCCCTCGGTGGATCCGCGGCTTTTGAGCTTCGAGGCTTACCAGCACCTGCAGGTGGGAATGGAGTGGAATCCAGGCTCCGGGTAGGATTTTCCTATATTTTCCTAACTTGCACATCAAGCTGGGAAACGAAGGGGGTTTCACAACAATCTTGTGCATTTTTTTTTCATTTACTCTATGTCTTTGTAGATTCTGCCAGTGGAATGAGTCCAGTCTGGCACTGTGCCGACCTTGATGACCCTCAGAGTTGGACCCACAAACTACAGCTGTTCCATCACCGCCAGGATGGTTTCTACTACGAAGCTTTGCAGGGCGGCATGGGGCGCATTGTGCAAGCCTCACCTGTCGGTGAAAAAATGCCTGTGGCAGGGCTTCAGTGGGGTCTTGTTGGGGTCTTGTTGGCTGGAGATGCAGTGTGATCTGAAGATTCTAGCTGAGAAGTAGGAACCTTTCAACCCCATGGGTCGATCTGAAGCTTCTGGTACGTTGAAACAAATCCATTGATAGTGGCTTTGCCAGCTGGAGGATTGGACTCCTCTGAAATGCTGGTCCAGAAAAAGGGCAGACTGAATGCCAATTACTGGGCGTGTCCTGCATCTTACTACGATTCTTCCACTTCCATGGATATTTCAGGTAGGCTTACGGCTGGCTTGTCTTTTGGCTTGGATACTGGTCCAGTGGGTGAGCTGAATTGTACACCATGTATGGACTGGAAAGTGGATCCTCTACTTTGCAAGTGCTGACATGATGACACAAATTTGACCAATGATGAAGCCATCCAAGATAAATTGTCAACATGAGAGGCCGCTGAGGTCATTTTCCTGGAGTTTTCATTGATTCCAGGTCATTTGGTATCGCCGGTCTTCTTCACATAATCCTCACCAAGGCCTTTTTTGGTAGTTCGAACACCCTGAATGGTTTTCAAAATCATCTGCAAATGCAACTTGCTGAACATCCCAATGACGTCCTGACATGCCCGGCCTGTTACAACAGCCCCTTGGCCGCAAGCTGCTCTTGGTTGATGGCTTGATATGGAAGGAGGATGGCCAAGTTCACTCCAGAAATATCGCAAGCAGTGCTGAAAAGTGCATTGGAGCTTCCTCATTCACAGATCCCAGCATTTGACTTCATTGAAGTTAGTTAAAACAGTCCATTAGGGATAATTTTGGGCAACTTTGTGCGACTTGCTGGAATCTGGGAGCTTCAACTAGCTGCTGGAAAACCCAGTGGACATAGACCTAAGATGACCTAAGAATCCTTGTGTCCGATCTCTAGTTTTGAGGCACACCGGCACACCACCCATAGTTTGCTTCTGACCATTTGTTCAGTGCCCCAAACCATCCCCTTCTACTGGCTTCTCATAGACTGGATGAGGTATGAGAATCCCTACCAAAACAGCTGGTCTAGCCCTTTGCAACTTGATCCTGACACTGCAGGTTTGGACCCAACTTTGCCAGCAGCTTCTCTAGCTTCGAGGTTTCAGCACATGACAGATTGATCATCTTGGGTGCCAGTGGATAGCCAAGATTCACATTTCAGGTACAGACCATTTTCATCCATTTTCCAATTTCAACCTACAACAATCTTCCCGCCTTGGGGCCGTGGGTGTTCAAAGGCTCACTCTCGAACTTGAGATGTCAATGGCATCAGTTCTGCCGTATCCATGATATCAATGATATCCACGGGACCCCAATGAATCCAAGTCAGTCCATTTGGGTATTGAAACCCATGGTGACTTAAGGAATTCCCCACTTGACCGCCCCAGCCTTGGACCTCCGTGCAGGAGATTCCCGGTCTCCCCGGTCTTGCCGGGGCGGGTCTCGGCGACCAGAAGCCAAAGCCAGCGCTGGACTGTGGCTTGGAGATTTTTTCTGTTGGATTCCCAAGGTGTAGGTCTGAAAGATGAGGATTTCTATAGCCCCCAATGCATGGTGAATCTTGGGGAAAATGATGGAACATGATCATGAACCAGATTCAGAGATATACCCTTGTGAAAAAAAAACACATCTGCTGTCATTGAAGAGTCTGAACACTGGTCTTTGAATGAAGGATCTATGATAGAAAGAATCAGTGATTTGGACTGTTTGTTCAACGGTTTGATTTCTGTATGTCTGAGGCAAATGCTTTCGATACCAAAAGGAAACCTTAGATGATGTGAATCACTTGCAGCAGAACGTGAACTTCATTCGGAAGTTGCGACTTGTCACACAGTTTCAGGGTGGATTTAGACATAGAAAAATGTGGAGGTCCGGCTACCAGGGCTACCATGGCTAGAAGCAAACTGGCTACCATAGTTTGGATCAACGCTGGGATCCCAGGGATCAGGTGGTACATTCAGCTAGCCAAGCCAGCGCCGATGGTTTTAGGATGGCAACCCAGACAACAAGCTTCCATTTGATAGAGCTATATATATACATATACATATATATTATATATATAGAGTCCAAGAAGGTGAACCAACAGGTGTGGAGAAAAGATATCCAATGATATCTGTCACTCTATCACCATGAAGCATTTCGGACACCAAACAAGTTACAGCCAGTGAATCCATCAACAACAAGACTTCAGAAGATGTTCCGCAACAAACCGTGGGACCGTGGGGGGGGATCTCAACAGCAGCATCCGAGGTTTGAGCCGAGTGACATCACTCAAGAGATGCTGGATGGAGCCAAGGACGTCATCGTCAAGAAACGCGAGATGAAGGAGGAAGAGGTGCAAACCGCTGCAAGCCCATGGTGATATGTGGAATATTGTAGAATGACATTTGAGGCTTCAAATTCCTGGAATGATATTTATGGTTAGGACTGACATTTGAGGCTTCAAATTCCTGGAATGGTTGATGGTTTGGGGATTTTCTTGGGAGTTTTACGAACTGGTTTCACTAAGTGATGTCATGGGGATTCGCCGCCGGATCGCGACATCACTGGGGACCCCAGGCAGCAGCCATCGACACCGGGGAGAGCTTTTGGTATGCCAAGCTGTCCGAAGACATCGCCAAGAAGGCCAAAAGTGGCTTGAAGGCCTGAAAAACTCTGGGGTGAGTGGTTGGGGATGGAACTTTGGATATTTCATCAGCAAAGATGGGAATTTCATATATTTCATGGACACTCAGAAAGAAATATAGCTGATGTACCGAGATGTTTGCTGTTTGGGACCCCGCATTACTGCAGCACTTCAAAAAAATGGATCTGAAGGGGAGGACGGCCTCTTTTGCCGTGTTTTGGGGTAGTTGCATTATCTTTGATGATGTATCATACCCATTTGATCAACCCAGCAAGCAAGCATACACCTTTCTTTGGGGAAGATGTGCTGGGCCCAGTCTCAAAGCACTGCACCCATTCGGTCCTTCAAAGCCTGTTGCAATCTTTGGGTTTCTATTTGAAGGCGGGTCAAACTTGGGTTTTACATATCCCAAGCAAAACTTCCCAGCAAAAACGGACCACAAGTTGCGGGTCGCTAGGTCCAAGGTTCTACATTTCTCATGTCTGCATGACCTTTGGGGATTGGGATCACAACTAACTGATGCCCCCAGGTGAAGATTAAACGCGGCGAGGAAGAGATGGAGGCGAGGAAGGTTATGACTGCTTCAGAAATATCATGTGTTTGATCAGCTCACACATCCATGTACTTTTTCTTTGAAACAAGTCTACATGGCCTGTCTGAAATCTCACACTCCCGTGACTTTTCGATCAGTCATTGGTCATCGCTACAGTAGCGATCTGCTAGGCATGCCTGAAGTCCTATCCGGATGATCTTGACGCACAAAATAATCTGCGCAAGAAGAGCAAGGCGATTTGGGAGCTGTGTCCTCCTCCGGGAAAGAAGAGTCTTGGCATTTACGTCCGACCTCTGATCCCCACGAGGATTCCGAAGATACGGTGATGTTTCTGGTGGGTTTGGGCTGTTTGGGCTTAAGATTTCCTCTGTGGGTTAGTGACGATGTGATGGCTGGGATTCCACCATTCTGCACCATAAGTTTTCATCGAGGAAGGTGCCCGATGAGGATCCTTTGCCGTGTGGTGGGACTGAGAAGCTCCGAGATGAGAAGTTCCTGGTGCGGGTTAGAGGGCAGGCTGTGCGAAGAGAGGTCGAAACATGAGGTCATGAGGGCTTGAATTTGTCAGAACATTTAGGGAATAAAACCAATGCCAGTGGTTCATCATCATTTTCCCCAAAAGAAGAATTCTGGACAAACCTCATGGAACTGGATAACATGAATTATGTATCCTCAAGGTTTAGACAAACCCCAAATCCGACCGCTTAAGCATCACTTTTCCCTACTGATGGACCAGGAGTCAGGCCACCAAAAATACCTGACGTGGCAAGATAGTTGTGTCCTGCTTTTACCTTTTGTGATACTCTGCAAACTTGTGGAATCAAAAAGAACTGGATACAGACGTAGACGTGACATACCTCCAACAAAAACATGTAACATGAACATTACATATTATACACACATGAATATAGATGCATACTCTCCCACTTTTGCATCGCTGGGGTGGGATCCAACCTGAGGTTCAAATGGAAGTCTGGAGATGTCATGGAATTTCTAGGCTTGCCCGGTGGCTCGGGTCAGCGGCGAAGCAAAGCAAAGGGTTCTGGACACCAATTCTTGCGGTCAGCCGCCATTTGGTAGATATAAGATGATATAAGGTTAGTACTGTTGTTGCTTCTCCCAATCATGGTTGATCATGCTTCCTGCGATCCTCACTCACTCACTCACTCACTCACTCACTCACTGCAGCGGACGGATGCGATCCTAGTGCTATTCATCTCGACTTGTACCCTGTTTTCATTTTTGAAGGTTCCCTATCCCAAAGTTCCCCAAAGTCTTGCAGATTCACCATGTATTCACCATGTATTCTGCCCATTTGAGCAGCCTTCCCAGCATCCCCAGATCTTCCATGGCCACAGGAAGCTGTCGCAGTTCCTTAGCCATGCGTCATCCCAAGATGAAAACATACGAGGAGGACCAGAAAACAGGGAGCAGTTCACGGTGGGGACAGAAAGTCAACCGGGTTATTTTTGTTTGTGGCTTGATGTTTCTCTATATTTCTCTATACATGTTTTTCTTTGAATGTTTTTTTTTTTCAATGGATTATTTTGGAAGGGCAACGAATGCAGTGAGTTTTGGGGGAGCTGGACCTTCCAACTTTTCCACGCTGCAGGACGATGATGAGCGTTTCAAACTTGCGGTGAGGGACATGACCAAGGATTCAGTGGGGGCTTCCAAATCAATGAATTTCAGTGGGGACGCCAATGATGAGTTCAATGTTCATAGCATCTTTTCACACTCATTTTCCAGAAAATGTGCATTTTGACAGCAAGAAAACATGCAACATCGCAAGTTGAAACCCATCTTTCCTGGAATTTTGATGAGGATTTTGGACATTTTTTGCCTCTTTCCATCATCCCGTGGGTCCCAGGAGTATCGCAAGAAGTTGGCCAAAGAGAAGGCGCAAGCCCTGAAGGCGGTGGCGGAGGCCCAGAAGGCCGACAAGTGAGCAGAGCCCATCTTTTTCCCGAAACCGGTGGTGTTGGCAACGTTTAAACCATGACATATGTGGAATTCAAGCAAGAAAACAAATGGCAAGTTGGTGAAGAAAATGGAGACTTCCATCAAAACATCAAAACATGGTGGTTGGAAGCAGCAAAGAATTCAAGACGAGGATGATGAGGACAAAATAGCATGACCTTTGCTTGGGTAGAATTCATCAAACGCGGAGATTTATAGCAAATCAAAATGAGGATGTCCTAAAAAGTTGGAGGTGACATACCATTGACTTCAATAGCCAAGACCTGTGGAAAAGATGGCGAAAAGAAGGCTCCGAAATGGATCAAGATGCGATTCCATCCATTTTGGTTTCTGAGAGTTGGATCCAAAGCATGAAGATGTGGGGAAATCCATTGCTGGAATTGGGTTTGAGGGAGAACTTATAGGAAAGCTGATATTTGACATTAAAAGCCATGGTTTCCTGTATTTTTGGCCCTTAAATCAGTCTATTGATCCATGGTGTTCAAGACCGGTGTGGGTCTCAAAATCTTGGCTTCGCTGGGGCCAAAGCAGCCCGAGCGGACACCAGCATGAGGTGCTGACCAAAAAACAGCCGTGGAGCCTCATGAAGAATGTAGAGATATACTACAGAGCTCGAGATTCAAACCAAGTGAGCCAAGTGGTAGTCCCTACCACACATTTTTAGAACAAGACTTGAAGTGTCGGTGGATGTAACCTACCTAAAGTCTCCTTGAGTGGCTGTTAAGGGGGTGCTTCTAGAACTTGATGTACCTCTAGATATAAACAATGTGATTGGAATGTGTGGGAACTCAGCCATGTCTTTACGTAGGTTTCTTTAAGACCTCAAATAGGTTAATGTTTCCTTTGGCTCACACCTTTGAGTGGAATTGTTCCGCCACCCCACGAGCTGCACGGCTCACAGTCATCAACTGCTACCTAGGCATTCAACACGCAGTTGGAAGACTAGCCCCCCAAAAAAGTTTGCACTTCTGCAAAGACCAAAGCAACAGCTGAGTCCATCCAGTGGATCGCCGAGCGGCTCGAATCGAGCGGGTTTTCCCCATTTCGGAGGGAACCTGAGGCACCTCAGAGCTTAAGCCAAAAAAGTTCAATCTGAGCCACTTACCCATCCTTACCCATCCTTACCCATCCTTTCCACCACCAGTCGTTGTGATATGTCGCGCATCCGTGCTGCCTCCGCGCCTGCCCCCAAGGGGCTGAAGCGCCCGGTGAAGGTTTGTGTGGCTCGACAAATGGTGAAGGGTAATCGGGCTCATTAAGCAGTGAAACATATTGAAAGCCCAAAAATGATCAAAAGTGATCTTGGAATCAAAAGGATTTGCTTGTTGTGTAGCTTGTAGGTGCTTCGGAATAGATCTCCTGCTGTTTCCTGCTTTCATTTGAGATCTCCCAGGTGAGGGTAAGGCCAGTGCTGGAGCGGGAAGTGGAAAATGGCCGCTTGGCAAAGATCCCTTGACCTGTGACCTTGGAGATCTTCAAAATGATTGACCTTGGAGATTCAAGACTTCAGTTCAACCATTTTAAGGAAAACATATTACAATATATGTTACAGTATGTATATATAAATCAATAAATAAATAAATGTACATATACATATCGTATATATATATATATATACACAGTAGCTCTAACTTCATTTTTATGTCGCTTTAAAACATCGCAGTTCATGTTGCCAAACTCTTGGAGCTCCGGTGCGAGGTTGCTACCATGGTTGCATTGCCATGGCCCATGAGCGCATCTACATCGCAACCGAAGATAAGCCAGTTCTGATTGGCAGCAAAGATGACCCGGTGCCAGAGGGAATCAAAGTTGCCTGGCATTTATGGTGGTGGATCTTAACCAAACCTGGATATACTGGATACCCCCTGTCTCTAAGAGTCCCACAATCTGTCATTCCAAGACAAAGACATGTGGCTGTAAGGCTTTTTGGGCATTGGGATTTGGAGAGAGCTTCTCGCAAACCAACGGCAATTGAAGCACAAGGAATCCACAGTGCCCAAAGCCGGGACTTTGAGGTGTCAATGAAATGTAAAACTGCTTCTCCCATTCTCATTCTTTTTTCCACAGTCTGAGACTGAGATGTTTCTCAAAACTGTTCAAACCTCACCCCAGAGGGTTTTCGGGTTTCCCCCTTCTCAAGCAAAGGTATACCCTGGTTTCGATGGGCTTTTAGACCAAGATTGCAGCCAAGAGGCCAGGAGATGGCACATGGCGACGAGGTTCAGCAAAGTTTTTGGTGGCTACACATCAACCAATTACCAGCTGGGTATGTTTTGAGCGCTATGCACCACTCAGACGGCGCAGCATTGTGGGGCTCTCTGTCCTGTACTTGGATAAGCTTCAGTGACTCCCCCAGGTACCAAGAGGTAATGAGTTGTGGAAGAAATACCAGTCACTTCCTAGTCACAATAGCTTTCAATATTCTCTAATCCCAATTTTTCACGCACAAACCCACATTGCGGTGTCAGAAATCCAGACATTTCTAGGATACGGCTATGGGTCAAAACCCTTGTGCCCTGGTCAACATTAAATTAGCTGGTGAAAGGTATTCCATGGGTTTTGATCCCATCAACTCACCACAAGATCATTGTTTTTGTTGATTACATCCTATTAAATCTTATGGAATCCCATTCAATCCCATTAAATCCGATTAAGTCACACTAGATATCCTATTGAAACCCATAAAATCCCATTGAATCATCATATTTCTCAACCCGCTTTGTTTCGTTCCAGGATTGCTTCCAGAGCGCCGGCCGCGAAGCGGTGGACGGCATCTTATTGGGCCTCAATGGAGCCATCATGGCGTACGGACAGACCTCCACCGGGAAGACGCACACCATGGTGGGCGACGCTCAACGCTAACGTCTTGGTGCTGGGTGGGACTGGGTTTATGGCTGACATGCTGGGCTTATTAATGCCAAAACATGTCGTAACCCCAACTTCACAAAAAAAGATCCCATGGAAAATGGTTTTCTTGATTTAAGACCGCAATTTTGGGCTACCGCTCCATTTTGAGACCTCGTTGTTCGCCGGGAATGCTTGGTCGGGTTTTGCCTAAATCGCCAAAAAGGCTTGCTGGGTAAGCCGAAACCGTTGAAGACTTTGGGTCACCTTTAGAGATTGACGTCAGAGGGATGGGCGCTGTTTCCCGTAACTTGTTTGGCAGATACCCTGTTGATTTCCGTCCCATCATAATTTGCCTTGCGCATGCAACAGGGGGTAAAAGGCATTCCGATGCCCCAAGGTATACCAGACATTAAAACCTTGTTTGGATGGGTGTTTCAATCATGTTCTTGATCCGTACCTCCTTAGGGCGGGAAGAACATCGTTTCACCTGCGCAGTTGCGTGTTTTTTTCTGAGGATAAGACCCGCCCGGGGCTATGTCTGAAAGCGGCTGCGCATCTTTTTTCGGAAGCCGGGCTTCAAGGGGCACAGATTGAAGTGACTGCATCCTTCCTACAGTGCTTTGGATCAACCCTCTGGAAATGGGAGCCGAGTCACAGGACCTGGATTCCAGGTTCTTACTTCGTCTAGGCAGGTTAAAGACATTCCTGGGATGAACACTGTTACAGTAGATAGTATCAACTTTGGAACCTGGGACTTTGGAAATGAACAACTCAAAACAAGGGGTTCCAGGTGAAATAAATCATCACCAGGTAGAAACCATCACCCCCTTAAGGACTTGTTTGGGATACACATCCATGGTGCAGATGGACTGCCTGGATCCTCTCAGGTTATATCTCAACCACATCACCGACCTCCTAGCCACTCGGTTTGAGATCATTTGAGAACATCAGGATGGGTCAAATTCGGATAGCCCGAAGGGTTTCTCGTATTGGTGAATATACCATGGTATAGCCTGGTATAGCCATCAAAAATGCTGGTATCGAACATGTGGATGTAACTTTCAAACACGGGAATACGTGATGGTGCGGGGTCCCTTACCAACACCATGGCCGTCAATGTTGACCTTTAGCCGTGTCCAAAGATATGCCCAGGATATGCTCCCATGATATCCATGTGAGATCCAGCCCTGGCTCAGGTGAACGATGGGCACGAAAAGAAGCTCAAGCTCCGAGAGTTTGTTGAGGAGGACTGCTTCCCATGAACTCTGCCCAAAGAAGGGTGGCAACTAATGTATATAGGTAAAACAATAATAAACCACCCATTTGGGAATGGTTTATATCACCTACTGTATTTATGGTGATTTTGGGGGTGGTTTATTATTGTTTTACCATGTTTTACCCACATTACTCCACATCTGATAAATCTGATGGCTGATCATCATGATTCGCCATGAAAACTGCGTAAAAAATGCCAGAGTAATGATCTTTTGACGCCTCCGTGCTCCGTCCCTGAGGACTACGTGGACACACGTGTGGAAGGTCTCAGTGAACGTCCGGTGCAGTCCATGGACGATGTCGAAGAACTGTTGGAAGAAGGCAACAAGCGAAGGCAGGGTTTGGAGCTTGAAACCACCACTGGGTGGACTGGGAATTCCAAATTGGATGGTGCAACTGGCTTCATTTCACCCAGTTGAATTGGTGGACAACCAGTCATGGGCCAAGACTGGAGCCACGAAGGCCTCATTTGGTTTCGGGTCTCCTTAAGGAGGCTATGCATCATGTGCCATCAAGCGGCCCACATGTCTGGTTGTATAAATCAGGGCACGTGGTCAACTTGGATACTAAGGTCGCTGGCTAATCAATATAAAATATTACAGTATAATATAATGTATATGAATGGGGATATTATTTTTTTTCACCCACATTTTAAGAATTAATCCCATGATTTTCCAATGTGTTGAATAATCCCCATTCATCTTTACAATCCCCATGATTGCCCCCGTCGTCCATCCCCCAATGGGACAACCGGTCACGTTTCCGGTTTTTCCCATGAGGCAGCAGGCGTGCACCGCTCTGCCTCTCGGCATTTCCCGTTCACATGTGGTTCATTACTGTGGTTTGGAAACGGGGTCGTTTCCAATAAAATTGGCGGGTGAAGCATCACTTTTGGGGGTGTACTAGTGACTACTAGTGGTTAATACCCCCAACAAGGTGATGTATCTTGGATGACATACCAGGAACATTCAAGGAACCTTGTCAGATGCCTAGGCTTGACCCTCCCAATGGTAAGCTGGTCCACCTTGCCGGGAGCGTTGAAAATGGGTCGACTGCCTTGGTTGCCCTGAGGAATGCGAGTTCCAGCAGATCTCATGCGGTGCTGATTCTCAATGTGACGCTTTGGCAAGGTGCTTTGAGGGGCTGAGATCCTGACTTTAAAAACCATTTACTGTAGGAACTCCAGCGAACATCCTAGAAATGAAGAAAACAGACTGTATGCTTTGGACTGGGATGTTCATCCCATTTTCTGGTCGAGTTTGTTTAAAAACCCCTGCAGCTGGCAGGTGGCAAGGACGACGAAGCCACACAGGCGAAGTTGTACTTGGTGGATCTGGCAGGGAGTGAACGCGTCAAGGATTCCGCCGCCACAGGTGGGGCTGGGGATGTTGGGGGTACTGGGGATGCTGGGGGTGGGTGGGTACAGGGATGATCCTCCCGTCCTGAAATTAATCCGCCAGGTACGGCTGTTTCTGTAGGCTGGAAACCAGTGAAATTGAGTTGCTTATGAGTGCAGCGCAGGTAAACTTCTGATCCCAAACACCTGCCAGTTGGGCAGGTGACCGTTTCACTGAAGCCGTTCACATCAACAAGTCCCTCTTCGCATTGCAGGGGGTCGTTGCCGCGCTGGCAGATGGCGCGCCGGGGGCAGTTTACCAGAAAGTTTGCGGCTCCGCCAATCTTATATGTTTTTTTTTCGGTTCCGCAAAACTTGTGCGTTTGCTGATGATCTCAACATTTTGAAAGATCTAGCCGAAATCCCTATTTCAGCTGGTTCAATCGCCATTTTTTGTGCTTAAAGCCACTTGAAGCCCCCAATTGTTTCTGTTGAACTCCCGATTTTTCCCTTCCCCCGGCCTCCCCTGGAGCTGTGCCAGCGGAGAGGCAACCCCCACGTGCCGTACCGCAACGACCCTCTGACCCAGCTGCTCCGCCCCGCGTTGGGTGGCAACTGCTGCACCACACTGGTGGCCACGGTGTCTCCGGCCCAGAGGCCTCGAAGAGGGTGCTAATTGGGCACAGTCGTACTTGAACTATGGTTAGGATTTTTTGTGGTGATACCTTATGACCTATGACCATAGCCAAATGGGTTAAGACCAACCAACTGCTGGAGCAACTAAGTTGCTTAAGAAACCAGGTTCATTTCAGGTTTATGGGGGTTATAAAGTATAGGTAGAGGGGTCAGAGGGGTTAAGACTAACCAACTTGTAACTGTGTGCACCACTTTCTGGGATTCATGGCAAGGTTGGACCCATACCATATCTATGTAGTAGGGGCAACTAATTATCATGGTGATGTTCCAAGCGTGGAGGGCAGAAGCTCAGATGGTGTTCGCCGACGCACTCTGTGTGAACTTGAGCAGATCGTGAGTGATTGAACTCATGGATTTTCAATCTTACATGAATCATGAAAATAAATTGAAAAGTGCAAGGGGCTTTCAAGCCTGCACTAGATCATCTCCAATTCTTAGTTGATTTACCTGATTAAGCAACAAATTGCCCATCCCCAGGTTTCTTTACCACAGGGTACCCATTGAAATCATTTGGGGATAGCGTCTCAGCCAGGCATTCCAGAGAGTCGGAAGGGACCTTGAACTTTGCTTCAAGCTGCCGACGCATCAAGGGTGAGGCCGACGCACCTTCAGCTGGGAATGGCTAGTACTGTCCATTAGTACCTCTAAAATGGATGAAAGTGGGATGGTTCACTGCTAATTTTTGCTAAACATGCTGTTTCTGACTTCTAGCCGTTTCCGTTTACATCCATCAACTATGTGGGGTCGCAAGACTTTGGAGGATTTGGGGATTCAGCTGGATGCTAAACTTGGATGATTTCACCTCACCTTGGGAATGGAGTGGCAGGAATTGATCAATGAGGTCACTTTCGAAAGTATTGTGCCCTCCCTGAAGAATCATGTTCAATCCAATTGCAGCGTTTCGAGTATCTCTACTTCCAATCGAGATGTGGAGGAAAAGTGGCCATACTCCGCAGCCTCAAACTGGCCAGTGCTCGATTCAGCCAGGTCTTTGTGAATTCGGTACGAAAGCCACGGCCGTGGGAGTCGAAGCCGAAGGATGTCAACCCGATGGCTGGGGCAGATTCTTGCCCCTCACGTGAGCGACACAGAAGTGGACACTTATGGTGGAATTTCATGGAAATTCCACTTCGACACTTTTTGTTTCGAATGGGTCACAACTATAGACTGGAACCCAAATCTGATCGCCAATGGTTTCAAACTAAACATGGCAAAACCCAGTTTTCAACTAGACCTGCAATGTTTGGGTGCGAAGCAAATTTGTTTCAGTATAATACAGTGGTCAATTGATAGCCATGGAAGGAGGAACCTGTAAAGGAAGAGCCAGAGGAATGTCCATGGGCATCTTTGGCAAAATTGGATGCCTCCTGGCTGAGATCTGAAAGGCATGGAAGTGGGAAAAGCCAGAAAAACGGGATTAGATATGGTGTGTTTAGTGTGCCCTTGGTACTGGTAATGAATTTTGTTTGGTGCAATTTGGTGAAGGGCAAGACTTATGGGGTACTGGTGCTGTCCTGGAACGTCAGTGGTGGTGAACCCCGTCTTCTGGTATTGATCCATTTAATTTACTGCGGATTCGACGCCTTGAATACGTCTGCACTGTTGTGCAAAGCAACATGAGTTTCTGCAGCAAGAAACTTGCTTGGAGCATGTTCCGCACTGGTTGGCGACTTTTTTCCAGCACATTTCGAGCTGCAAAAGCTCCACTTCCTCCTTAGTTTCTGGGTCCTGGATGCCAACAGAATGCGGTCATACTGCGAATGAACTGCACCTCATGGTGGACCTCACCCCAAACGACAACATGGAAAGTGATCTCAAAGTGGTCTCAAAGTGCCCAATTTCAAGCTATATCTCGTGATTCTGTGAAAATACTTTTGCGAACAGATCTCCCGTACCAGACTCAAGTGCCCCAGTGCCCCGCTTCCCAGCTTTACGAGGCTGCTTCTGTGATGGACTCGCAGATGTTGGATACGGCACATGGGCAGATTCACGTCCTGACGTGTGGTCCCAGTGATGGGGAGGCGAATGGTACCGTGGCGGCTGTACTGAAATTTTGCCACTGGTAGCGGATCAATCTGAGCTTAATTTGGATTGCGAAGACTACATGCGATTACAGTATTTCAACATATTTCAACCTGGTTGGTGGTTTGGAACATGGCTTTTATTTTTCCCATCATATTGGGAATTTCATACTCCCAACTGACGAACTCCATCATTTTTCAGAGGGGTAGCAACCACCAACCAGCAACATATTTCAACCATACCTGGCAGAGATGGGCGACTTCCACTGTTGGGGATGCAATTCCTGGAAGGCGGTGTTGTTGCTACATGGCTGTCCGTCGGATGCGTGGACTTGGAAGTATCCTGGCGTCTGGAAAGGTAGATGTTTTATTCTGATATATATATATATATATTATATAGAGGTTTCCATAAATGGGGGTACCCTCTGGTAAACTAACGTAGCTATGGAAAATCACTATTTTGAATGGGTCGGTAAATTCACTATAAATGGCCATTTTCAATAGCTATGTTAGTTTACCAGAGGGTACTTCCAAATCATCCATTTTGTTTTCGGATTTCCCATGATTAACAATCCAGCTATTGGGGTATCCCCATGACTATGGAACCCCCAATTAATACGTACTATGTGTTTCCTGGTCCCCCTATGGATCCCCCAAAAAAATCCCATTGGATACCATTGGTTTTCAGTGGGTTTTGAAGCCCGGTAGCATGGTATTCTGTTTGGGTCAGGTCATTGAGAATCGAACTCGTAGGAACTCACGAAAGATCGGTCCCGAATTTGGACCATTGGAAGCAGCTCCGAAGTATTCTTTGAAGGATTGAATGAGTATTCTTTGAAGGATCTTTGAAGGAAATCTGAAATCTGCCTTGCCAAAGGTGATGTAGAAATCCTTGGGATGTGGCTCCCTGGACCTGTTGATGAGACCATCATTGAGCCACAGTGGCTGAGGTGGCTCTTCCCACCACTGTTGTACAACAAGTATCGCGCGATTGTGCCCTCCTTAGTCCAGTCCACTGTTGGATGTGTGGCTCTGAATTTTGCTATCAATCCTATTAGAATCCTATTGAGGAGCCACTTGGGTCTCTTTGGGAATGCCCAAAGGCCTTCCCTGAAATGGTGGAACTTCAAGTAAAACCTCATATGTTCAGCCAAACACAACTTCCAGCCCTGGAACTGATATTTCCTTTACTCCACATATACAAAGCGTACAGATAGCATACGTTGATTGGATCACCCCAAATCTCCATGACCAAATCCAGCAAGCCAAGGCCATCGACATGCCAGGCTTCGGCAGTTCTCCTGGGACAAGGCTCGGGAGTCGATCGGAGCTGAACAACGTGAAGGGCGGACCACTGGACATCGCCTGCGCGGTGCTGGATGCCTTAGGCTGGGGGTTTGAGATGCCTTAGGATGCGGCTGGGGGCGGGGTTGATGTGGAGGGGATGATGGTGGGATGTGGTTGATGGGGTTGATGGGGTTGATGGATGATGGTTGGTTTGGTCATCGTTGCCATGTTGGGCCAATGGGATCAGTGAGACTATCTTAGTCGTCCCCCGGGGGCACCAAAGACATACCGAGGCGTGCAGAAGGCCAACGTTGTGGGATATGAGCCTCAGATGCAGTTCCTTTTGGCTGATACCCTCTGGTAAACTAACATAGCTATGGAAAATCACCATTTATAGTGGATTTTCCCATGAAAATTGGTGATTTTCCATAGCTACGTTAGTTTACCAGAGGGTACCTTCATCCATGATGGACTTGCAGGTTTGCACCAGGTTAGGCATCAGATGCCTTCCATGTTGAACCGTTACCCGTGTACACGTGTATATTGAAGTGAGTCAGGTGTTGTCTTTTTTACTTGCATGGCCATGATCTGCAAACACCCAATGATGTGATGTGAGAAAATCCAAGATGAAGTTGGCGGGGTTTATACTTCGATTGGGAAGAGGAGGATTCCCGCAACAGTTCTTCTGAAAATGAGGATTGGGGCGCTGGCATCGCCCTCTCAATGGGGCTGCTGCGAAAGAATCGAGTGCTGAAGGTTATACCATTTCATCCCTCCTATTCTCCGCCGAAAGGCCCGAGGGCTTTCTTGTGTTTGTGGTGGCAACGAAGCCATTACACGATGTTACACACTCTTATTTCGGTGAATGCAGCATACAGTCACTTTAAACTTTAAACTACATAGTTTGTACCTGCAGATGAAGAACTGTTTGTCCTTTTGCAAACTGAGTATATCAGTATGTTTAGTCTCAACTGAATGGTCAGCTTGGACGCTTGGCTTTGCCCTGAACACAACACATGATGAAAGGATCAAAGTTTGATCAAAGTTCTCCACAAATTCAGTCATTTTCCGTCGATGATATTCTCATCACATCACGGACACCATGATTCTGAGTGATTGAGAAACGTGCCCTGTGATGACACAAAAGTTCTCGTTGAAATCATGAAGTTCTCGTGGTGTCCAGCGTCCTTCTGGTCAGAATGGCCGCTCTATCCTGACTGGATGGTCTCCAGATGTTTCCAGCGATCGTCAACCAGCTTTTTCTTTTGTATCTGAGGGCCTTTTTCAAGTGCTTCATTGAATTGGGAGAAAGGTGAAACTTCAGAAAATCATCCAGGGTCCACGGTTGAGGCGAGAATCTGGGAGCCATGTCAATGAATGTCCTGGTCTTGTGGGTGAAGGAGGACCAGCATCTCGGTGTTTTTTTTGGGAAAAGGGGGAAGTTACCATCCGGTGAACATAGCTATGAAAGCCATGGCCCATTTAAATAATCATTATTGTTGATGATGATTTAAATTACCAGAGGTTTAGATTCGACGTTTTCTTGTTTTGATGGTTTGTTCGACCCCCCAAAGCTTGGATTTTTTGATGGTTTGTTCAAGTCTCCCAAACTTGATGCTTGTTATCACTGACGGTTTGATGCGGCTGCAATGCACGGCCGCAAGCAGCAGTGCAGTCGCAGCCAGGGTCTGTCAGGGTCACAAAGGACGAGCCAAGTCAGCAGCTTTCCGAAATTTCTGCTGACC
>Ga0126342_10006628_pt1 | contig 20571 bp, 22 predicted proteins | sample Cyp1metagenome_FD_92528 | JGI IMG/M metagenome (GOLD analysis project Ga0126342, IMG submission 92528) | Coral microbial communities from Lord Howe Island, Old Settlement Bay, Australia - Cyphastrea 1 metagenome | ecosystem: Host-associated > Invertebrates > Cnidaria > Coral ...
ATGGCCCATCATAGCACTGAGCTGTTGAAGCAAATTCCCACCGCCACCCCCGAGTCCCAACAATTGGAAAAGCTGAGAGAGTAGTTTGAGAATCTCACCTGCTTGTTGCAAATTGAAGCCATTCATGAATGGTCCCAAAAAATTGTTGGTGTATCATGGAAAATCCTGTGGAAATGGATGAACTAGGGCCCAATTTAGGAAGCCCACAAATGGTTTCAAAAAAAAAGGTAAAATGCTGGGAATTGATCAGCAAAAGTGGTGATAAAATCACGAATTTGTTGCTTGGCTGGGATAATGAGTTCACCCCCATTTTCATCAGAGCATCTATGGCCAGATTTGATTACCAGAAGGTTACGGCTTCTTTAGGAACTTGCGAAAGCATAGCGGTGGTGTCAAATATGTCTCATGCTCAATACCACAATCAGTGTATATATATAGTATATTATATACAATATAATCCCACAATGACCCACAAATTCCTCCCAGTTTCCTCCCAAATTCCCATGAAAATGTGGATGTGTCTCCCACCAGGTCCACTACCACCACCACCACCTCAACTGCGGGGAACAATACCATGGAGGACGAGCAATGCGGCTGCAGCTGTGTCCCTTGGTCTCCCGGAAAATCGGGTATTTATGGTTGAAATCCCAACATGATTTGGGTGATTTTCGGTGTAAATTTACTAAGTCTACCATGGTTTCATGTAAAGGTGACCCAAAAAGTCAATCTGTTCTTGTGGATATAAAGGTGGAATATATGGAATCCATGAAGCAAAGAGATGGTTTCCGGCAACAAGACTTTCTGTAATGCCCGGAAAGAGTGAGATATTGTTCAACGAATTATCATTTTGTTTCCTCAAGGTGTTCCATTTTTTGAAACCGTTTGACCTGCTTAAAAGATAGTTCTCCACCAATAGCCAAGAGTTGAAGGAAATGCAAGAGAATCTTTGGTTTCGCCCAAAGGAGCTATATTGCTGGCTTCATGCAAGTGAAGTTTTATGTTTGTCCGAGAGAGTTTTGTTTGTTTCCAGTTTGAAAGTGAAAAAAACAAAAACAGTGGGAGAAAGGCTGTTTTTGCTGAGAAGGATGTTGTGCTTGCACAAAAAAGATGCTTTGAATGGGATTTTTTGAGTTCTTTAAGGTTCGCCGATGTGGCTGCTAGATCTAAAAGCTTCCAGAATAGTCCATTTGCTGATTCCAATCCATATGTTTTGGAGTTCAAGTTTGCATTGGTTGTTTCCAGTTGTTTCCCGTGTGTTTTGAATTTCAACTTGGTCCGGTTTCAGCAAGGCGATCAGCATGACCGACTCTCGTCAGAATGGGGGTCCAGGGTGTTTGTCGTAGCGGCGCCACTATGTTGGTTAAAACTCCGTGTGGAAAGATGTTGAAAGGGGACAAGTCCGGACAAGTTACAAGTTGTAGAAGTTGAGGTTTCCGTACTTTTTGCTGTTCAGAACTGATCCGATGTCTACTGGTTGGAGAGCGTGGCTTCCCCGTAGAAACACTGGCATGGGGCTCGCTCAGTACCTATCAAAGGGCCGCCCATGTTTCTTTTCTGGTTGTGATCCCAAAGCCTGCTTCGATCTTCATTTCTCATGTCATTGAAATTCTTGTGCTGACATTTTTGGTGCTTACATTCCCATCTGTTACATCTTTCCAGGGTTTCCCAGGTTTACAATTTTCCCAGGTTGCCTCTGCCATGGAAAACTTACCGCATTTCCAAGGAGGAGGTGGCCAATGAATTCGGCCACCCGCTGCCCGGGAACAAGTGGGCGCTGCAGATGCGCGCCTGTGACAGCGAGGCAGGGCTCAAGATTTGGTACCAAAATTAGATACATATATATATATTCATATAGTCATCTGATAGTCATCTCATAGTCATCTGATAGTCATCTGATAGTCATCTGATAGTCATCTAGTCCACTATGGTACCAATCAGGTATATGTAGCAAAGATTATCATCAGATCTTAAGTCATGTTTAGTCATTGTGATATCAATGTTCAAATTTTGCTAATCTCACATGAAATTGTGAGATCAATGTTTTATTGGGGATGATTCGATAATCCATGATGATCCTACATGAATGGAGGTATGTAACCCACCATGTTATGCTGATATCAGGGGAATTCATGGGATTTTTCATGCTGGATTTTCACTAGAGAACGCCATTGGGGTACTCCAAACAGGGGCTTTTTTTGACCCATCCCCGGGGGTTCCCCCCTCTCCCCCCATGATCCAAATCACCAGCCATGGCCAGGTGCCCTGGGACAGCGGCACGGACATCACGGTCCCACTGGGAGGCAGCTCCAATTGGCTTCTGCTGGTGGCTGCGGCGGATAGTCCTTGGGCGAGCACTTGGCCTTGGCAAAAATGGTGATTGATTTCAACAACAAAGTGGTGATTTAGTGTGTTCAAGAAAAGTAGTGATTCAACAAAGTGGAGATACTACAGTTACTACAGCTACCACCAACTGTCAAATTGGATGATCTAATCCATTTATGCAAATGGTGTCTGGCTGCCAGAAGTGACAGTGACCACCATTCGCAACTCCTCAGGTGAGACGACCACTTTCTACACTTCACAACCTTTGGCACCAGAGGTGGTGACCTATAACCAGAGCTTCGGCTGTGACAGCCCTGGCTGTCGCACCACGGTGTGACTTGGCGAAACGGTGGGCCATGTTGAGCCTAGGAGTCTGACCCATAGCTATGTGGTTGCTGTTCTTGATGGTGATGATGGTGCTGATGATGACGACACCACCACCATCATGTTTGCTCAACATTTCACGAAGACCTGGGTGTGTTGAGGGATGAGCGTCTCAGGATTTTTCGGGACATTCCCAGGGATCCTTCGCGGACATGTGCTTTGGAAGTGGACGTTTGGGTCACGGACTACACCAACAATGAGCATCATGCCATGCCAGAGGTCGTTGAAACTCGGCTTACGATTCATATGATATTCATAAGATTCGTTCTGGGACAACTGAGGGGATGGAACCTGTTTGTTTGTGCTTGCAGGAAGTCCTCGATGACAGAGGTGGTCCCCAAAAGTTTCAGTAATCCATAGCAGCCATAGCGTCAGAGTCATAGTGTTAGATATTGCTCCATAAGCCACCAAAACTTGCAGAGACCCTGCCAGACTAAAGACTAAAGGGAATGAATTGGAACATGTCTCACATGTCAATCATGCAACACGGCATGCCCATGTTCATGTGTGTGGCTATCCACCGTAGCCCAATTGCTGCCCTCCAGGAATTACACATGTCGATTCAGCATTATCATTTTGAATAAGTGGATCGTGTACATTTCTGGAGGATTATTCAGCATGCCATGTTTGCTTGCCCCACGGTACCCCATTTCAGTAGCTGTTTGGATATCCCGGCGTCAGGAAGTGATCAGCGTCCGTGGTAGCGCCCCGGTGAATTCCCGCGATGTGCGACGCTACTGTCATCCGGGTGCGGCGAACCAGCTGAATTGGTTGTACAACTGCGTGCACAAAGAGACCCTTGGCCGTTTGGGGCCGTGCTGGTGGATCTTACGTGTTTTTTTAATAATGTGTTTTTTTCGGCATTCTGATGGATAATCGTGTGGTGTTTTCTATATTGGAGAAACAGGACAACATGTTCGCAGAGTAAGGTGATTTGCCACGGCGAGGTCAGCAACAGCAGACATGAGGAAATGACCAAAAGTTCTAACGGTATAACTAACCGAACTAACCACTCAGAATTTTTGGATTATGGCTATGGTTCTTTCAAACGTGGAGATGTTTTATCAGGAAAAGCGGAAATAAGTTGATTGCTGAAGATTGGCATCGGGTACAACCAGTGTATGCAGATGTAGGAAACTGCAGTATGATATGCAAACAAACCAATATCAACCAATACCAGTAGTTGGTGTTTGGTACAAACATGGCAGAGCACAGCAGACCCACCAGGTGAACCGCTTTTGGGTAGGCTGAGGATCCTGGGAAACCCAGAATCCTTCAAGCTCTGAGCCATTTATGACCTGAGCACCACAAAATGATCGTTAAGTAAGGGGAATGATGGGTTGTTCCGTGGTCAGGAACCTGGATGAGTGGGTCTTGAGTACCAGCGCTGATCGTGCCATTCGCATCGAATTGAAGATCAGTGACTTTGTGGATGCTTGGCACACACAAAAAAATCGAGGTTCCGATTTTGGGGAATCCCTAAACACCAGATGTACCCTCTGGTTATTTAACATAGCCATGGAAAATCACCATTTTTAATACGTAAACCATCTATAAATGGGCCATTTTCCATAGCTATGTTAAATAACCAGATGGAGATTTGGATAGTTTGGGGAAGGGGAATTTCTGCAGTTCATCCAATGGGTTGATCCCAAGATGTTGCCAGCATTGCCTCGCCTCTCGGACCTTCAAGGACGCCTATCCCAAAGATGGCATGTACTTGAGCGGCTTCGCGGCCATTTCCTGCGCACAGGCTCCTGAAAAGTCCAGATCTGTTGCTGGAAAAACACGAAGACCGGAGGCGTTGAAATCATGTTTGAGGAAATCGAAGACCAGAGGTCCATGACATGTTTTGACTCAGCCCATCAGCAAATATACAAAGCAGTTCCACTTTGTCGATCGTTTCGACTCAACCAGTTCATATCTGTTTGGTAGTTTCTTTAGGATGTTTTTTTTCCATCAGATTGCAAAATCCGTTTTTGGGGGGTGCAGTCCAATTGACATATTCAGAGAGCCAAAAACGGAGTTGTTCAGAATTTCCACTTTGGAAACATTGGGAAACTGTAGAAACCCAAGCAATTCAGATTTTGTTCACGCAGAGATGGCCGTTCAGGTGATGCCACCAGCAAGGGGGTTGCCCAAGTCTGGAAGCCTCCATGCGTTGGGCTCCGTGAAAAGGACCTGATGGTCCATGGGTGAACGGCGAAGTGACCGGGTTCACCGAAGTAAGGATCCAAAACTGTCCAGCGAAACTGGGACTTTAGAGTCTTTAGAGCCTCTAATCAAGTGCTGGTAAATCCCCCATGTTCAATGGGAAGGTCACCTATAAATCGAAATAGATCTTAGATTTTCACCAAAACCGAAGCCGAGTGCTGCCGCAGGAGCTGTTCAGGTTCCACCCTCAAGGCACTTGGGGGCGCCATGGGTTCGACTGCCGCTGGGGATGCACCCAGTATCTACATCTCCCAGGCGGGGAGATGGAAAACTGGCTGAGATTTCTGATATATTATATATGATTGAGATATATATATATATATGATATATATATATATGATATATATATATATATATATATATATCATATATCATATATCATATATGATATGTGATATATGATATATGATATATGATGATTATCTGCTTACTATGGGCGGCAGCGTATATTGTACCAACCCACCACAGGCAGCGACTCGCGTGCCTTGTCGGAATAAAAAGTATGATATGTATATATATATATATATGATATATGGTATATGATATATATATATATATGATACATTATTTATATATGTGATAGATATGTATATCATATATGATATATGATATAATTATGTTATAGACATAGATAACTCTATATATATATGTAGACAGTCATAGATATAGATGTAGATACTGTATAGATGTAAAGAGATGGGATATGTTAAACATATAATCGGTTTACATTACATTGTTTGAGTGACTCAACCACTGGTGATGGTCCGAAGCTCTCTCTTGCGCCCGAAGAATTGGTAACTCACTAGCTCCTAGATATTCACAGAAACTTCCCAAGACATGCTTTAAAGCAAGAAATGCAGGAAACACCTAGTTGACACCCAGATTTGCTAAGAAACATGGTGGTTTTCTGCACATGTTCCCATGTTTTCCCTTAAAACCAGGATGATCCGAACCAGGCCTGGGCCTTCCAACGTATGCTCCCCGTGGACGAGTTGATGGCGTTACACCTGGGCACCCGCACACGTTACCACCGCGACTATCAGATCCCCGTGACCAGCACCGAAATCGTCAAACCTGGGGTGGAAGTCGTGGTCTCCGGGTATCGTGGCGGATGGGGATGGGGCGGATGGGGATGATTTTGGGGCAAGGAACAAAATTGAGGGGGTAGAGTTACTGACGGGTGGCAGTGGTTGACAGACAAGACGAGTTGAGATCCTCTTTCTCTGGAGTTTGTGGTGGCAAAAAAAATGTATCGCCGTTTGTGTCAGCAACTGGAATCTCGAAGAAAGCCTGGAGTTGCAAGATTATGACTATAAAATGGTTGGTAGTTGGGTATTTCTCCAATGCCTCCCAGCTCTGTCATCAAATTCAGTTGGTGATCAGGTTGCCATGCATCCCAACTTCCCAATCAGTGTCAGTGCATCCTCCTTTTATAGTGGTTTAACTCTTCTGTTGTTTCACCTCAAATTCGGTGACATTTCTTTCCACTCGACCCAGACGTTTACCAAGATTGGTTCCTCCATCGGATGAGGATCCTCCAGTGCGAATTCCCTGGTTGTTCCGCCTCCGTGACCCTGACCGGGCTGCCGACCAATGGCGATGCGCAGTGCTTCCTCACACTGAAAGTGCGGATCACGGATTTCAGTGGCCCAGAGGAAGTGGTGGAATACATCAGGAGCGGAAATGGTATGGTATGGGGCTGCAGCTATTGCTGTGAGCCGCCACCACAACAACAACAACAACTTGGTATGATTGCTATGGGATATTGTTTAGATCAGAAATGGGATGGTTTTGTGAAAGATGGGAGGATGAAAAAATATGGTTGATAATTGAAGATGAAGATCAATCAATAACGATCGGATTTTACTTGAACGGTGAAGGATATCTGATATATAAGAATCCATGGAAGCTGGCAGATGGGTATGCCTTTGGTGGATTTTGGTGGTACTACTGAACAGATCATGGGGATTATACAGATTTGATAGGGGCATTGCCGAGCACCAGATTTGTTAGGTGCTCTACCCCAATAAATAAAACAAAGAGAAAAATTCGAGAACAGCGACAGATATCTCCAGAAATTGAGAACCCAAAAAAAAAAAACAGCGACAGCTTCAGCCAACATGTCAGCCTCCGCAGGATCGATAACGATGTTCATAACGTGGTGGAGAATTGCTGGCCGCAGGCTGATGGCAATCCCGACGCCTAGTGGCTTGGAGCTAGAGTGGGGTGGTTGGAGGATGGACTCACAAGCGTGAGCTGAGTTCGATAGTCTGTATCTATCTCTATACATGTGTGTGTATCTTTTATACAGATATATACTCTAGATACCTCATGTACATGCATGAATAGGGCCTGTGATACCAAACATTGCAACCTCTTTAAGGGATATTTCTAGCCCTCAGCAGCCATGGACTGCATCCCAGTTATTTCTGCGCGGATTCCTTGGACATCTCGCAGTCGGTGCTCAGAAGCTGCCTGGCAGAGGGATGATCATCCAGGGGTTGGAAAAATTGTCCAAAGACTCAAAGATTTGTTGTGATTCCGGCAACAAAACGGGGACAAAAAGAGAGTCAAAAATGGAAGTTGATCAACAAACCTATGATACATATGGATGTTTGAGCCCAAATAGGGCTGGATCAGAAGTGTTGCGGCCGCAGTGAACCATCCTTTCGGGTGTACCATGCTGTACCCCTGGCCTGACCATGTCGGAGCTATCAGGATGTCAATCCCCGTAAATCCATCTTTGCTTAATGGAGCATCTCCATCAGATTGGAGAAAACCTCCATTTTTCGTGACTTCCCAGGTGTTTTCTCCCAAAAATCACCAGCTTTTGGCGATTCCGCGCTGAGGTTCCTTCCTCCGGGACGGTGAGGCAGTGATCACGGCCAAGATTTCAGAGGATCCATGGGGTCCATCTGTAACTAGGTGGGCTTGTCACCCTATTTACAGGTAGGGGGGGCCTATGGTCACCCATGATTTCGAAAAGCGAGTGTCCATCGGAATAAAAGCCCCCAAGACTTGCTGTGGCTTCATGCCAAAATAGTGCGAGGACGAAATCGCCACGTTGGAAGACTAAACTGCAAAATGATCCTGAGATCGAACAAAAATGAAAAGCACATGAAAGTCAAGCCTTTTGTCAGATCTATTCGACCCTCAACGTAATCACGACGGTGCTATCCAACCATGGAAGCCTGGATGGTTGAGCCGGTTGAGCACTGGGCCTTTAGTCCTCATTGAGCCATTCCCATTTCCAAAGATGACTAGAGCTGCCCAGAGCCAAGGTACCAAAATCCACGAGATCATGAAGCTGTTCAAGATGAAACCTTTATGAAGTTTGATGTATGTTTATGAGTGTTTATATTCCATTCTTTTGTGACCCAAGATAAAATGACCAGCTCCTAGATCCTGACAGCACACAGGATGTGGACATCTTGGATTTCCGCTATCAAAACCGTTGGATGCTCTATGCCGAGGCGCTTCGCTTAAAGGAGCATGGTCGCATGGTCTTTCCTCTGCCGTCATGTGAATTCCTCCTGGCGGACCCGTGCCCCAGAAAAATCGCATACGCAGCATACGTTTCTTCAGACTTCCTCCGTAAATGTAGTCCTGTAGTCCAGAAGCAGGAAGATTCAAGACATCAAGCTGTATCATGCCCACCATATCTGTTACATATGTGTTACATATACTACTAATTTTCAAGCATCCATCTCCAAACTCCCCAGGCAGAAATCCGCTGCCTGGGCGGAGCGGACAAGGAGCTTCAAGCGACTGTGCAGGTGCAAACGGAGTGAAACACTTGTGGTGGGGCAACCAACCAACCATGGGGTAACAAAAAGTTACATTTGATAGGGATAACAATGGGGATATCATGATGTGCAACCAACTATATTGTTGTGTTTGATATGTGGCTGTGTCTGAAACTGGGGCAATATCATGCAATACCCATGAAAAGTGCTATGTGTTTAATGGAAAAATGATGATTGACCATCAAATTTGTGAGTACTGTGCCCTTTTTTCCAGACAAGCCAATATTTTATCAACAAAAATTGGGGGGATTGAAAGAGCAGAAAGGGCGAGTTTACCCTATTGGAATTTGTCAGTTCTAGGAGTGATCCACATATAGTATCCTTATGATCGATCCTTGGATGACCCTCGACTGAACAGCCAGATCACAACTGGTGACCCTCTGATCAAACTCGGCAACTGGAACTCCCTGCGTGTTGCTGGAAGATAAGTCTAAAATGGTTATACCATATTTGTTATAACATATCTAAAATGGTTATACCATATGACTAATTGGTTATAACATAGTCAAAGGGTAGCTCGGGATATGGAAGCAACAAATAGTGTGCTGTATGTATATCGGCCAAACCAGCCAGGTCCAACCGGAAGTGACTCACATCCTTGCGGCACCGATCAATGCGCAAGGCAGCCAGATGTTGACCGTGGAAACTGCAAGGTGAAAGGTTGAGAAATGGTTGTTTAATGTTGGTTTAATGTTGGTGAGTGGGAAATGGTTCACCATGTTTTATCTCATCAAAAGGTTCTCGCTTGGCTATAATTTGAGTGAGGTACCAGGAGGTCAATTCGGTAAGTGGACTGGAAACACCCCTGATAATGATGAAGTTGTCTATAGTTAGGCCACTGGTATTAAAGGCCAATGAGCAAAAATGCAGTTCACAAACTGCTTTGATGTCGGAGTTCTTAGATATTTCTTTATATACGCATATAGTAAAATATAGTATAGTATATATTTATCTATGAGTAGTATGTATACATATTAATACATATAGATATACATATGTGTATACAGTATACACACTATATTATATATATATACTATATATACCATATATTATAATATAATTGTCCCATTTCTCATCCATTTGCCATCGCCAGGTGAAGGTCCCATGAAGTCTACACCCTTCGTCGATTCCTCCAACGGATTCACCGAGCCACCGATGATCCTCCTGGCCTCCACGGCGGCACTGCAGGCACGAAATCTCAACAAATTGGGATCAGTGATCATTTAAGATATGAATAATCTATGTATAATAATATACATATATCAAATTTGATCATTTAAGATGTGTTTAAATGAAAATCTCAGTCACCCTCTGGATATATGTCAAGTTATAACTATAGAAAATCAACATAGAAATAGTAAACTGTCCCATGAAAAATGGTGGATCTTTCCATAGTTATGTTAAATTACCAGAGGGTCAGTTTTTAGATCTTTCCATAGAAAGGTGATTATACAAAGAAGGTGATTTTCCAAGCCATGTTGGGATCCTTTCCGATGGCGTCTCGCAGGTCTCGGTGCAAAGCGCCTTCCCCGGGCAGTTCTGGGCCTTCGTCACGTATCGCGTGGACGACGGCATTACGAGCCTAGGATTTAAGGGTTTATGGATGGTTATGGTGAGGATTTTAATGGGATTTGATAGAGATTTGAGAGGGATTTATGATTTAATGGGATTATAATAGGATTTAAGCCACAAGATAAGGGGGATAACTGGATAACTGAACCATAATGGGGAGTTAGGACAAGATGTTTTTTGGACTTGGGGTGTCCCAAGATGGGGTGTCAACATGTGCTCACCCATGAGTTGGGAATGAATTAACGGTTTCTTCACAAACCAAATCGGGGGTTGCTTTTAAAATGCTTGGGGATGCTCTCATTTTGGCAGGTTTCATTAAATTTATGTTGGATGATTTGGATGTTTCCACCGTTGATGTTTTAGCCTATGCTCGTTGCTGATGAAACACAAGCTGAAACCGTTCATGTGGTTCCCTCCTGGCTTCCTGGCGACGACGGCATGGCAAGGATGAAGGACATCTACAGCGGCGCTTACAGTTCCAAAGCCATTTGTGAAGCACCTCACCGGGCTCGTGGCCAGTTGACGATTCAGGAGACCAATTGTTTAGTGACCATCCAATGTGGTAAATCCCAATGGTTACGTATGGCTTTAAGTACCCCCCAAAATAGGTAAAGTTGGGATTAAGTTGGGTATATGTATTTGCGATGTATTTGTCAGGGTTGTTGACAGCACCCATAATTGTGAATTGGCGGTCACACTCCTCTGAAAGTTGGCTGGTTCTACATGTGATACCAATTGACAGACAAAATTCATAGTGTTTGGTATTAAACTATGAAGATTTTGGAGGTAAAGTTTGAGCAACCAAAGTTTTGAACTGGCCAGAAATTGATCAACAATGGGATTGGGAAAGATCAACGGAACAATCAAATTGTGTGCGAGGCAAGGCATCAAAAACTCCGGCAGTTCTGAGACTTCCTCCAGAGGGTTCAGCCATGATTCATCCAGAGATTCACTTGCCATATGTGGGTTTGTCTGAAAATAGGGTATATTCCCAATGAAATAGCCATTTAATAGGGATAATGATCAGCAAAACCATTCGGTTTAGGGGTACACTATTTTCAGACACACCCATGTGGGTTATCTCACGACTTATCTCCGAATCTGCGAATCTGCAATTGATGTTGCTCCCTTTCAGCCATCAAGATGTGGACCTTCCAAGCGCAGGACTTCCGCGGGGATCCTTTCCTGGTGAACTGTGAGTTTGAGCCTGGCATTCCCTATACGTTGCTCGTGGGATGTTGCTATGGGGAACCACCAGCCATGAATCACTCCGCATTTCATTGAAAGCTATGCAGCCAGAACGCCGAAGGTTTGAAAGTCTGGGAAATGGGACAATTATCCCAAACAGATCCTAGTTATGCTTGAAGTAAAAAAGTTAACGGATGTCCGAAACCCATTTCCGATTGCCAATAACCCCAGAAGAACCCTAGCAGTTCCCTTTTGAAAACACCAACATGGAGCCGCAAAAAAGGGCATCTTGGAAGATATGTTCTTAGAAAATTCAAGTTTTAGATTCTATATGATTCAATGTTAGTCTTCAGGGATGTAACTAACCCATCACATCGCACCATGCAAAGGCTCATCGTGTACGTCGATGCCCTTGAAGCTCCCTGGGGAGGAGGCCGGAGCATCTTGTGTCGATGGAAGAAAACGGGTCAAACATAAAACCAAGGGACCCAAAAAGGGACCCGGACCAAAATCGCTCATTTTGGTGAGGTTTAACCACTCGATTTTGGGAAGTAGATTCGAGCCAGAAGATTTGGGGGATGAACATCCAGTTTTCTGCCCCTAACAAGGCCATATCAACGACCGTTGAGGAGTTTCACCCACAACTTCGTACACATGGGTATCAATCGGTAAGACATGGGCAGATTCACCCATACGGTATGAATCGGTATTACATGTGGCAATATATAAAGGAAGCAGATTTTCTGTCAAGTGTATCTTAACCAATAAATTTTGGGTTGATCATTCGGTTGGTTTTGGGATCGCCAGGCGAGATGGTGAAGCTGCCCTTCACCGGCGTGATGCCGGACACGCCCACGAATCTGCCGCTGGTGCGCGCCAGGGCCATGTATTTCCTGGATACCAATCCTCTGGCGGCCAAGGCTGGTCGGAACAGGTAAAACCACCGTGGTTGGAAACTGAAAGAATGGGTTTCCCAGGTTTCCCAAAAAATGGGCTGATCATGGGTCTATGTTTTTGGGGAGCTGAGCAAATTTTGATCTCAGGTCAAATGATGTAGAGAATTTACGATTCTTGCAGTCAAACTAGAGTTTGCCCACGAAACACAGGGATACTCCAAGCAAAAGTGGTCAAATGTTGATGAAATTGTATGGCAAAGCAAACTCAGGTTGGGATTCATGATAGAATATACATCCAGTTGGCTGCCATGGTGGGACAGATGGAAAAGATAGAGATTTTGATGGTGAATGGCCGCCACCTCATTAGTGCCGAATTGGCTGGTTGAAATCTATGAAATTCCAGCCTTTTCTTTCAGAGTCCAAATGCACAGCCGAAGAGCATGCTGGGATGTCCCGTTTTGTTCGATACACTGAGGTTTCATTGCTTCAATTCTTCATGTGCGGTAGTTAAAAACCCAATTTGCTTGTTTCAAATCCATTGGTTGCTGCGGTAACCCCAATTGCAGTCTAACCCCATTTTTGCCCAAAATCCCAATTTTTGGTGTCTGAAATTCCCAAGAATTCCCAGGTCTATGGCACCTTGACCATCACTTCAGCAGCTTCGGAGCAGAACCTCACGCATTACCATCTCTACTACGGTGGCTCGGTGAAAATTCCCAACCAGAAATGGAGCAGTTCGGCAGAATCGATTGGGCATTTTGGATGATTTTGGTGCAAAATTTTTGTAGGATGTTTTCAGCATGAAACATTGGAATGTGTTGGACCTTCAAGCAACACTTCAAGGGGGGTAATTCGTCACCACCATGGGGTCCCATGAAGTCGCTGGATCGGAAAGATCAACCAGGAAGCTTTGGGCGCATCTGGCCAGAGGGCAGCGAGCCTTTCGCCATCATCCCAGCATCTCGGTCCCCAGGGGGAGCTACTGTCAGAAACCAACAAAGATCGGGATTTAACCAATAATTCTGTTGAAGATCTTGGGGATTCTCAGAGAATCCATGATATTTTATGAAATTTAATAGCCCCAAACTTATATTGGCAAGTCCTGCGGTCAGTACAAAATGTGTATCAATGACTATCAACATCTATAGTCTTTCATTGTGATGTCAACTTAATCCAACATTGGATGAAGTTGGGTGTAAGTTGTTGGCAAACGGATGTCCCACAGGATGGGGCTGATAAGTACATCATGGACCTTTGATTGGTGGAATGTGCAGCTATTGACTATGTGATATCCACATCCCCATTTGCCACTACTTGTAAGATATTGTCAAATCCAGTTCACAATGTTGTGTTCTATGTGTGTATATATATATGAGCTCATATATATATACCATATACCATATATACATATACCATATATATAAAGATTGATTGATCAAGATTGTTATCGGTGTTCTCCAATCTTATCCCACCGGTTGGACATTTTTGATGTCCACTTGAGGCCACGGGAGCGTACGACTACTCGGTCCTGGTGAACGCCCAGCTCCTACCAGAAACTCGGTCGGCTGAATGACCTGCTTGGGAGGGTGGCCAGAGAAATCTCAGCCATTCACCCATTGTTTTCGTTGATAGTCCTTTGATTTGTGACATTTGTGACGATGTCGAAAAATCCTCCTTTGGGAAACACTGATTGTTCAAAGGTTCTGTGTTGAGCCACACTTAGGGCGCAAACACCTTCCTGGTTTTCTGCAAGAATTCCTACGGCGAGGTGGGAAGAGCTCAGCGAAACCACGATCAAAACCTTCCATGGGAAGAAAATCCTTTTGACCAGAATTGAAGATATTCAGGGTTCTCAAAATTTCTCAAAGAGGTTTACAATCAAACAGAATCTTTGTATATCTTTGTGATGTTCAAAATAAACAGCATCAGTTTCTGTTGCAGATTTGCATCTGTGAGCTGCCCAATTTTCTGCGCTCAGTCCACCTTGGAACGTCGCTTGGGCATCCTGGATTCTTCCATGATTCTGCTCCAGGACTCGGCGACGACCTTGGGATCTGTCGGATATGTGTGATGTGATGTTCAGCAGACACGACACCGCAGGATCCTGCCATTACTCCAAGCTACAACAATGGCAACCTCTATTTGGAGGTGGGAACATTGCTCGATTTTGAACGGAACAACATCCTGTCGAGTCCATTTACTCTGCCTATGTCTAAAAAGCAAAGTAGGGTGAAATGAAACATGTGCTCTTGAGATATTCATGTACAGACAGCAAATCAGAAGATCCTCAAAGCAAGACTTGAATCTCCGGGAGCCTGACTCGTTTGTTTTTAGTCTCCCAAGTAGTCTCCCGTTTGAAGCACCTGATCGATCCACAGACACCTCAAACTCAGAGTATCTTCCCTTGCGAAGTTGCTACAAATGTTCCGAAATTTCCCAAGCCTGGAGAAAAAGAAGTGGAATGATCAGGGCTGGTAACCTCCGCTCAAAGCACAGTGGAATAATGGGGGGAAAATTAGAATCCAAATATGTTGAGAGATTGGCCTCCAATAGTCCAATTCCATCACAATTCTTCGTTGAAAACTCGTGACATCTCGTGACCTGGACTCCAGGTGAGTACTCAGATGAGCGGTCCTGGTGCTCGTGTCGATGTGGCGGTGGTACCGGCAGGTTCCTGGGATTTCTGCACTTTCCCCATAGGAAGCCACACAAAAATGGGTAACTTTGGGCTTGGTGAAAATTGACGGCTCATCCATCATTGGGATGATCTTCCAGGTGATTTTGGGGAAACCATGGATTCACCATCCAAAATCAAAGACCATGGATGTTTCAAGGGGTGTTTCCAGGTTCTCGAAATTGGGGTAGCCCAAACCGCCAAACCATTGCCAAACCATTGTTTTCCCAATACGATGAATGTCGGATGATAGGGTCAATCCAGTGATCCAAATTGAGGTGTAGAGGTGGACGCCCGGAGCACCACGGATTATCGGCAGCTGGATTTCGGTCCAATCTCTGCGAGCTGCTTGGCGAACCAAGCCATGGCAAGGCACATGAGGAAATAGTCATCCAAATAGTTATCAAAATCTGGGGAGAAACATGGAGAAACCGGGTGACACGACTGATTCAGCCTGGATTCAAAACCAAAATGGCAATCCCAGTGATTGATCTTGGGATATGGCTTGGTAATTGCTTTCAAGTTTTGAGGAAACGAAAAGTGGTGGTAGGTCCAGACAGGGGTTGGGCCTTTTTTGGGACATCCCATGCTTTACACTTCCAATTTGGGTTCTTTAATTTTGACCGAGGAGGGAAGCGACATGGGAAGTTTGCAATCCAAGGAACTGTGTGCACAGAGCGAGACATCCAGTACGACTTGACATCTGGTTCCAAGGCCATGGGAAGTGGCAAGCCATGGGAAAAAGCCATGGGAAAAAGCCATGGGAATCAGAAGTTTCTGGCATCTTAAGCCACACCACAAGTGCACATGTTGTGCACATGTTGTGCACATGTGTCATATTGATCCGACGGTATTTCTTGCGCATCATTTCACCACACCCGCGATGCAGGTCATCGGCCCTTGCTACATGGATCCCAACAAGGTGCCCTGACCAACAGCGCATCCGTTTTGGAGGAGATGATTTTTTGACATCCGCAGTGTTTTGGTTGACCCGCTTTTGTTGGTCTGTTTCATTCCGGGCATCCCCGCTTCCGTTTCATCTCTTCATCCGCGCTTCCATTGGTTTCATCGCTTCAATTTGGTTGGCTTCATCCCCATGTTCACTGGTCACACCCCCACTGTAGTTGGTTTCATCAGTTGGCTTCATTTTACTTTGCTTTGTTGCATTCCCCATTTTGATTGGTTGCATCCGCAATGTTGGCTGCGTGATTCATCCCCCATATGTTTGTTGATATTCTTTTTGTCACACTTTTCATTCGTTGCCTTGGCTTACATGGCTTTGTTTGATCCCGAGTTGTTGCCTTCACCCTGATGAACAAATGATTTGACCCATTCCTCAAGTGAAGCTTCAGCCGCAGGCCTACACAGTGATTGTTCATGTGGCCATTCGCTACGACTGTCCTTGTGAAGATCCCTGCTATTGTACCGGTGAGATGAGTTTCGACAGTCAGGCGGCCGATCTTTTGTGAACTTTTCCGGTTGCATCCCCATGTCTTGTCGTTTTACTGATTGGCTCCACGTCTGGCGACGTAGCCACAGATTGTGGTTTGTATGAGAAGCTCTTCCCCAGGAACCCGTAATAGTTGTAGGCGACCTATTCCGCATAGTGAAAGGATCATCCTTTTTTGATGCTTAGAAACATTTACAAACCCCAGGTTCGTTGATTAAAAGCATTTTTTCCGCTGATTGCAACTAAGCCATTTTTTGTTGATTTCAACAAAATGTCAATGGTTCAAAACCAGATTGTTGTTGATTGTAACCGTTTGCTTGTTACTTGAAATACCATCTTCTTTGAATTGTGTTGAAGTTAAACTCCACGTTTTGAACCCGAAAATTGTTAGATCCACCACCCCACCGCACTTGGGTAGGCCCCCAGTGCCGGTTTGGATGCCGCGAACGGGCGCATCATTTTGCCTGACACGGTGCCACCCAATTTGGTGCTCTATCCATGTGTACCTGGGCGCAGATGGTGGGAAAATGTCGCAAAAACTGGGGATTTGGCCATCAGAACTTTTGGATTCAGCTTGCATCGACTGAAAATTGCATAGCCAGTGATTACAATTTGTTGGGTAACCAGCAGTATCTGCGGGATATCTGCAGGATTTGTCACCAACTGAAGATATTTGGTAAAATCTTAGGGATCCAATCATGTTTCAAAATTGAGATCAAACAGGTGTGTTAATGTGGTGAGAATATGACGATATAATTTGATACAACCAGCAAGACTACTGATATAACTGGTGGCTTCAGACTTGTCATTAACGTTGCTTCAGCCAGAAAAATGGTTGGTCTTGCCTTCGAGATATTGTGGCATAAGTTGTCCCAGTGAGGTAATCGCCATGGAATACAAGTTGTCCCCCAAACAGTTGGGTGATGTGAGAATTCTGCAGACCTTCATCCAAATCCCAAAATCACAGGCAAATCTTGCAGGGAAACCACCCTTCTTGCTCCTTTCACAACTGTGCTTGTGAATGAATATCCCCCTGTTTATTCTAATCCTCAGTTGTTCCTGCTTAAAGTCCTCATGTAAGTTGTTTCAATCAATCCCAATTCTTCAGAAATCCCCATGTGTTTGGCCATGTGTTGGTAGGTTTAGATATGGATTAGCTCCTGATTAGGTATGGATTCAACGTCTTGAAACTGCTTAGGACTCCACCTGCAACCTCGATTCCAAGTTGCGCCTCACTGGTCATGTCTCGGAGCGCCGTGGGATGTTTCGGGGGTGGAGTTGGGTTCCCACATATTATGTCTATATCTATCTATATATATATATATACATATACACATACTGTATATATCTATATATATATACATATGTATACGGTTGTGTTTGTTGTTCAATCGAATTCCCAAAAGTTGATGTTTTGACACACAACTGATGTTTGACTTGGAGCTCTTGGGGTTTTTGCCGTCAGGACCCAGGAAACTCGTACCCCGTGGTGACGATGTGTGCAGCCTGCGTGCCACCATACGATCCCAACAACGTCTCTTGGTTCAGAGCTTCAGGGCCAGCTGAGGGTAAACCAGGTCAACCAGGTAAACTAGTAACAATTGATTCATAGATTAAGCATGATTAAGCCATGATGGAAGGATTGACATTTTTTGTCCTAGAAATAAGTTTCCGGAAAAGTTATCTAAATAGTGATGGCTTCGCAAATCCCTCAGTTTCCATCTGCACAGCTGCCTTGGTAGCTGAAAATCCACATTCCAAGGACCCCACCCCGCAAGCGCTGGATCCACCACGAACCTGTCTGCGCAATGGTGATTCAGTGCCACACCGCTACTGGCGCCTGCGTAACTTGGTGAAGTTGCAGACCTCGCGGATAAAGTGTAGGGTGGTCGGTCAATGGCGATGGCAATTTCTAGTCCAAGATTACAACTTGTCAAGTTGGCAATGACTATACCACCAAACAACCAATTCGGATGCAAAAAACAACTTCAGGAACTCAACAGTTGAGCAATTAGAAAGATTGCAAAGTTGTGTCTTTCCAAGACTCCAGCCATTTCTCTTTTCATCCCCATGACATTTGCCGCAGGTATCCCACAGGGCGAAGCGTGTTTGGGGAAGACCACCATCAATATCTTGGAGGCAGAATTCTACCAGGCGCTGGAGACGAATTACAATTCGTTTAAGCTGTGTCAAACCATCAAACCATCCAACCATCCATTTTGGGGGGTTTAGTTTTGAGCCATACTCAGAACATTTAGGTGTTCAATGTTGGATTGTCTCACCGATCCCAAGCTGAGTGGATTTTGGAGCGGACCAACCTGTGGCTCCATCGATCCATCAACGCCACAGGTCTCCCCATTGGAACGCACCGGACGCCTGGTGACGCCTGCTGCGATCCTGGCGAAGGTGGGGAAATGACATGAAAAAGATGAAATGACTAGAATGTCAACAAAACATGTTATAACTTTAAAAGGAATTCAAACAGGGGTACCATGTCCACATGGGGGTTGATGATCTGTGTTCAGGATAGTCACAAGGTCATACATCACAATGGGCATTCGTCTCCACCACAAGCCTGTTCGGTATATTCTGAACCATCGGCCAAAAGAATAGCACAAATAACAACATAAACATCTCGTAGTCAGTTATACATCCCCCACATATCCCCATATACCCAGCATCGCCAGGTGCCCGAGATTGCGGGCGCCAACAAAGCAGCGGCCTTCGATGGCAGCCAAGCCTCGATGTATCTCATGGCACCTCGGAGGGGATTTAGCTGGCAAGACTAGTTGCTAGAAAACAGCCCGCGAGATGGTCTAGGCCCTGTCCCAGATAATTTTCCTGGGCTGAATCAACTGCCCATGTGCGATTCGCAGAATTTGTTGAGGATTTTGATTTGGATGTAACAAGTTGTAGGCCCATCATTGGCACGATGTCTTCTAGTCACCTATCGTGGCCTGTCAGGACACCCAGTTTGATGCATGGCTTGGAGTCGACGTGGGCATTGGCAATCAGGCAGATGTCGCCATGGGAATTCGCCATGGGAATTGGTGAGATCAACAGCCTCCCAAAGGTATACCTCAAAAGCAATTTCATAAACATCTGTAGATCATCTGTAGCCTGTAGCATAACTTGAGATCATCCGGATAATAAAAAAAAAGGTTTTTGTCCCTCAATTTTTGGGTGAAGCTCTGCTATAGGAGGCCATGCTGCGCGTCCGCGCTTTCTGGGAAAGCGGTTGCGTGCCCAGCAAGGCAGGGCAAAAAGTTGACCTACTGATGGGTAAACCACGACCAGATTGGGATTTCAGGGCCTGATTTCGACAGAGGGGGCCCCTAATTGTTACTGATCCTTTGCAACAACGAGCCATCGAGAGTTTCACATGTGAAGTTCACACAGTCCGTTGTTTCTGGACGATCCATCCGAGAGGCAAAATCGTGAATTTGGGTTCTGCAGGTTCTTAAACTTGCAGACTCTTCAGTGGTCAGTCTTATTAAATAGAGTAATTAAAGGACCCTAGTGATCAGGACAAGAAGTGCGGTACAATTTCAACGCGGGTTATTATTGGATTACTATCTTGCATACAAAATTCATCCAAATCATACATAATATACATAGATCCATAACACACATACATACATTTTGTACTATATGATATGATATTAAAGTATATTATGTTATATTACATTATATACATATACAATCATATACATTATGCATTATCATTATACATTATACATTGCATATATCCCTGTTCGAGAGGGGCATCCCAGCTGTTCCCTTCCCAGTTGGTGCTGGAGTGGTCCGACGACATCATCACCTGGACCGAGCGGATGACCACCATGCCCGACACCTCACAGGCTGATTGTTCATCCACCCAGGGATCCCTACAATAGGATAAACATGGTCAGAGCGCCCGCAGGAGTGCTGTACTGTTTGCGATTTTCAAAATGCATTTCTTCACATCTTATCCACGAAATTGTAGAAAACGCATGATTTTGGACACTTATCATCAAAAATTGTTGACATGCACATGTGCAAAAACGTGGAACCGCGCGCTCAAAA
>Ga0126342_10006629_pt1 | contig 20571 bp, 16 predicted proteins | sample Cyp1metagenome_FD_92528 | JGI IMG/M metagenome (GOLD analysis project Ga0126342, IMG submission 92528) | Coral microbial communities from Lord Howe Island, Old Settlement Bay, Australia - Cyphastrea 1 metagenome | ecosystem: Host-associated > Invertebrates > Cnidaria > Coral ...
AACATCTTGACAATGGATGGCGACGGGGAAAAAGAAATTGAAGCATCGCAGCGGGAGAGCGTGGGGCATTTTCAGTCAGCTGAAAGGTTGGTTTCACTTAATTTCTACTGTAAAGTTCATTACGTAATGTCATCAAAATATGCAGATGGAATATATTTGGTGGTGTGCCAGCCTTGTTGGCTACCATTTACATGTATATATACATATATATATGCATATATATATATATATATATATCATTATTATTATTATTATTTTTATTATTGTATATTTATATAATACTTCTACAAATGCAGAAATGTACGAGAGGGGGGGGGGTCCCCCCCCCCACAATCAGGAGGGATAGCCATGGTAGTTACCCTCTGGTAAACATACAAAAAGCTATTGAAAATGGCCATAGAAATAGTGGATTTTCCCATTAAACATGCTGATTTTCTATAGTTTTTTGTATGTTTACCAGAGGGTAGAGGAACAAAGAGACTGATGGCTCAACAAGGTGGGGTGACCAAGAAATACCAAGAACTCTGGGACGAGCTTCGCCTTTTACCTGAGATATATCATCGAGAGACCTCTCGGAGAGATCGCGCCAAAAAAGGATCGTAGAGACCATGATAGAACTGAAGCACCGCGAAAGGAGAAACATGGGATCAAATCTTGGCAGAATGCAATTTCACGGTATTTCACGTACGAAATATATATATATATATTACCTATATATAGTCTTTATAGTAGTAAGATGTCATAAGATGAGATGTAAAAGGTGATTGTCATATATATTGGCGTAAAGTACAGTACGCCTCAAGGTTTTTGCTCTTCAAGACATCTGAGCAGACCTGGCCGTGTATACCAGCTTGGTGTTTCGAACTGTGATGCTCCCATGGGTCGCAGTCGCACTGCCTCACTCTGCTGTTTGAGGCAATGGCATCATGAAACGAGAGCGAAATGTGGAGAGCTATGGCAAAGGCGCTGGTACCGCTGAGTCTACTGTGAATTCCCGGAAATCTCCCTGGGCTAAATCAACCTGCGGCCCTTTTGGATTGTTTTGGAGTTCCATGTTGGGTTTCACGATGTTTCATGTGAGAATTTGTGAGACTATGATTGCATTTTTGGTTTGTACCACATATATCCATATATTACATATTGTTAAATTATGATTAGCTGGCAATGGGGAAATCATCCGAAAATTTCTCAGGAACATGCGATTTTCCCATTGAAAGTTCCACTGGCGAGGCTCAGGCCTTTGGTGCGAGGGTGCTTTGAAGCAAGTGGAAGCCTGCAATCCCAAACCAGGCAGCTATGCACCAGGGGAGATTCGGGGAGAGGGCAATGGCGCAAAGCCTCGAGTGTTGATAGGACAATTATTGATTCGTCTGTCTATTTGTCTATTTGTTTATATCTGTATTGATGATTATATTTTATAGAACATGATCTCCAATATCTCTATTAAACATCTATATATGTGCAAATAAAAATGCATTATCAGCATATATTTACATCTATGGAATAACATATGGGGCAAGCAGTTGCCACGCTAGGATTGATTGTGCATGGCCACCCTCATCATCACAACGACCTCCCATAAAAACCAACCATTTGGGGTCATTCTAAGTCATTTTTCAGTAATCTCATACCAAAACCCACAGATATCCCAAAAATCCACCTCAAAATCCCAGAAAGCTGGTGGTAAGCAACGATATATCACAGATATACCATAGATTTACCATAGATATATCATGATGTATATCCTGGTAATCTAGAAAATCTATAATCTATTCATTACTTAAGTATATATTTAAACATACTTAGTCTATACATGTGTATACCATATATACATTTCTCATTCACCGATCTCCTGGGGAACCTTGGGGAACCACCAACCTGGCCATCCAGTGGTCCAGGTGAGGTGCCTTCTGAAGCATGTGAAGGTGGCGATCCGGTGCCTCGGAGCACAACGATGATCGATGGGGGATTTTTCGTTGCGAGTCACCGGGCGCGAAACTGGGCGAACATTTACCCTCTGGTAAACTAACATAACAATGGAAAATCACAATTTTTAATGGGAAAATGCACTATAAATGGCCATTTTCAATAGCTATGTTAAATTACCAGAGGGTAATATTTTTTAAATCTTTGATGCCTACTTGGCAACCTGGGTCTAGGTATATCTAGGTATATATGATATTTATAATTTAGGTACAATGATCTGTAATCACCTATAATCTAGTTGTAACAGTTGTAAGGAGCTGGTGAGAAAGGGGGGTATCAACAGTTACAACAGTTCTAACCCAGTTAAAAGTGGGATAAACCCAATAGAGGGACTCATTTGGGTTTGAATAGGATTGATTCGAGAAGTATTACCCATCCCCCTTGTTCAGCCTGCAATAGGCATCACTAGACTGACGGATTTAAGCTTTCTGGGGCGTGTGAAGAGCATCTGCAAGAAGGGATTGGCATCGAAACTGTCCAATTTTTTGGGTAAAGCTGAAGTTTGTTTGGGATGGTGGTTGGTAGCAGCTTTGGCGTCAAGGAGTCACAAAAAGGGCTGTCCAATGATGTCCCAATGGCTCTATGGGGTTGGCCATGTGTTTTCCCAAACAGACAATAGATCAATAGTGGGTCTTTGTTATATTGCATTGAACAAACATTGCGTCATCGAGTATACTCTTTATAATCATAAGATTATATATATATATAGTTATATATACTATCATATATACTGTATATATAAATATGTTTGATGATACTTTTCGGGTGCCCCCCCGAGAAGACAACTGTTTGAACCGAGAGTGATTAATTTGAACTTTGTGCGCCTTATGCCAGTGTTTGGATGTAAATCACACGTACATGTTTTGCTTGGCATTTTTGTAAGTTTCTTAACTGGCTTGCCCTGCTCATTTGTATATAGATCATTCACAGATAATGTTACCATGTATTGTTCATGCAGACGCACGTGCGTGCATATATATATATATATATATATATATATTGTATGTATATAATGCGCGCACACACACACACATATTTTCATATATATATATAATATGCATATACATATATATATATATACATATATATATGCATATATATATATATATAAATGCAAATGAATAAAAATATTATATAAATAAATATATATATATATACATACCGATACATAGATGTGTATAAATGTGTATGTATTTACATGTGTATACATATAATATGTATATAAATGTATATACACATTATTTATAAGCACCATATATCAAATATGTGCAGCTACCTAGCAGCAAGCTACATCAAGCAGGTGGATTGTGTGCAGAGCGACTGGACGCCTTGGAGCATGTGCAGCGTAACCTGCGGAGGCGGATCCGCTATGGTAATTTAACATAGCTATTCAAAATGGCCATTTATAGTGGATTTACCCGTTAAAAATGGTGATTTTCCATAGTTATGTTAGTTTACCAGTAAATCTATGGTCATTGGATTGGTGTAAGGAAAATCTTAACCGGAAACCATGTTTTTTTTTTTTTAACCACTACATGATATTAAATATGGGAGTTTACTACTGTAAAAATTTCCCTTAAACCAATCCAATGATATGGGAATTTCAGGATCCGAAAATGGAGGGAGCATACCATATTTCAGGCCATAGTTTTGTGGGGGAGATTCCCTTAGCCCTGAAAATTGGCCTTAGATATGGTAAGTACCTCCAATTTAGTTTCCTGAAATGGCTATTGAGTAAATGTCAAACCAACTGAAGAACTCAACTCAAGTGAGCTACGACTTAACTTCATTACTAAACTTGAAGAAACCTTCTTGAATAGACCTTGGTTGATAAAACATCGGGAGGTTCCCTCCAAATAGATCCAAATAGTGAGTTGATCTACTACAAACAAAGGAGTTTCATAACTGCCCAGGAGTTCTCATCTGGTTTATCAATCCTTTTTTGACACTAAACATGTATTGTTGTTGTTATTGGCAAATAATAGATTAGTTTGACCTTTGTAATGTCATTGTTATTGTTTAAAGAATTTTAAGATTTGTTTCCCATCATTTCCCATACCTTGTCGGGTTCAACAGGTGCTTCCTTCAAAAACAAACAGACGTTGCTGTCAGGCGGCGAGCACTTGCGCACGCGCAAGATCCTAAGACATCCGAAGTACGGCGGGAAATCTTGCGATGGCGCCCTTGCCGAATTGAAGGCCCTGATCAACTGGGGATCCAACTGGGGATCCACGTGTCAAGTGAACGCATGGGTTGGTTAAGACTCTTTAAGACTCTCCTCAAATGGCATGTTTGTCATATTTTTTTTTGGGGGGTAGAGTCAGATGCTGAACCACGCGATTTTGGTGCTTTCAATTCTTGGACGAACCTTGACAAACCAAGTGTAATTGTAATCTATTATATGTTGAATGGAAAATGGATGGGCTGGTAGATGGTGGCTAGCAATGTGGCAAACCCCAAGGCAACCATCTCCCGTACGCAAATTGGATCACTCTCCGAGCGTCAACTCACTTGGATATTGAGGACGCCCCCAACAAGTGGCCGAAACACAACTGACTTCCTGCGACAGGAATGTGCACGACATGCATGTGGTGGCCCCGCACCAATTGATTGCAAATACTCCAGCTGGAATCACTGGGGCGATTGTGACAAGTGCAACGGTTTCTTGGCGATGCGTATTGTCATGTATTGTCCCCAGTGCCTTTTTTGGGCGGGATGAGGAATTTAAAAAATTGACACCAGCTGTAGGCCGCGCGACTCTTTAGTAAAATCTTCTCGGCATTGGAACATCCTGAGTTCCAGGTTTCTTTGCCGGCGGTCCGCTAATGATTCTGAAAAAAGGCTGTATGAGTTGTTTGTGGCTATAAAGCTGGGTGCCAGGACCCTCCCAGGATTACCATGCATGACCCAAAGTGCCACTCTAAGCTGTTCCATTTCTAGGCGGTGCAGGTGTGGCAAGCACCTTTGGCTCCCAGTTATGACTTCTTATATTAACTATTTATCAATTGAGTAATCCCCAAATAGATAGAAGTGTTTTTCCAGGATGGTAGTTCGATGATGTTTTTCCCATCATGTCCAAGTTTCCATTTTGTCTATCTTTTCCGGGGTTGCTATCATGACAAGTTGCTATCGTGGGACGACCATGCAATGACAATCACAAGTCGGGCCTGGCCGCTTAGGTGAACGATCGCGAGTGAGGCGCGGCAACCCCTGGGGAAGGGCTTCTGGAAGGTTTGATGCTTCAGCACTAGCAAGGTGGTAAACACAATGCCGTGAACCTATCATTTGGGATGATTTATACATGTTTCTACCATCCATCTATGGCCGTACTGGGGATGGGTTTCTCATTGGATTCATTGGGTGACATTATTCCCTACAAGCGGATGAGCTAGACGCTGCCACTGGCGATTATATGCGATTATCACAAAGTCCTGCCGGCAAGCAGCGGGAAGACCCCCCCCGAGTGTCCTTGGAAAACAAAGGGGCTCCTGCGGAATACTTCGAGCAGACTCTTGGGAGTACCCTACAATTGTTTAATATTTCAATGATTCTAATGGGTACCCTCTGGTAAACGTTTACATAACTGATGGGAAAAACACCATGCTATTAATGGGTATATCAACTATAAATGGCCATGTTCAATAGCTATGTTAGTTTACCATGGATGGTCATAGCTGTGACAAATGACTGGAGGGTACTTCCCAGCGGCCACCTTGGGATCGCAGGAACATTGACAACTTTCCGAGCAACGGCTGGGAACCCGCGGGGTGTGTTGGAGGTGTGTTGGAAGTGGGATGGTACCCTCTGGTTATGTCAAAATAGCTTTGAAAATGACCTAAAATGACTATTTATAGTGAGTTTTCCCCATTGAAAATGGTGATTTTCCATAGTTAGGTTAGTTTACCAAGTTTACCAGAGGGTAGCTGCAATGGCCTACCAGTGAAAACGCAGATGAGGTTTGATTTTAATGGCCTACCACCGTGCATTTGTGGGGCAACACTCGCGAAAAAATGGCTTGAAATGCCAGGTGCTTCCACAGAATCGTTAAAGAAAACAGCGTGTGCTCAATCCGGACGTGAATCTCTTGAAAACTCTATCGCTTGTTGTGGGCTATCCTGGCGGTTTCTTTAGAATTGGCCAGTGTCATATTGAATAATTCAAAGAGAGAGCGTTGTAATTGATGTTTCAATCCCAGTGGTATGCTATATCCTGTCCAATTTTGTCAATAAATATATACATTGTTTTCTTAGTCTTAATTTGACAGAGAATACAGAAAACCTCAAACTTCCAGGCATGGGAACAGTCCTTTTCTCTGGCATTTTTTGCACAGTCATTCATTGATTCAGCTGAATCACATCCCCGTGATACCGAGGGAGAACCCTTGGTTGGGCATTGGATCTATGCATGGGGGACCAGTATAATAAGGGATAAAAAGGGGTTTCAATATTCTCCCCTCAAAAATTATAGGAGAGTACATAAGTCCTCAACAAATAGTGAAACAACATGTGTTTCTATATCTTTTAAAGGTCACTACAAGGGATTCCAAATTGATTCCACCCAAAAAAAGTCGAAGACCCATGTCGTGCAGTTGAGGTGGTGAGGAGTGCGACCCGAAAGCCACCATGGAGATTGGGACACTTCGAGGGCAAGCAACGGATTTCAACGGCAGCAACCCAAAATTCAATGGATTGGTTTAAGGGAAAATCTACAGGAAACCATGGTTTTTACCATCAAATATAGGTCTTTCCTGTAAATTTTCCCATCATCCAATTCTATGAAAAATGGAACCCCCCAAAGTGCGCAGTTTTTACTATGTCTACTTGAAATAAAAACGCTAATGGAAGGCAAGTAAACCAACATGTTTTTGTTTTTTTTTCACACTAGATCTTACGTGAATTTTTGGGGGAGGCCGGGGGAGGGGCATTTTTGGGAAGAAATTCTGGGACTTTTTCGAAGCCGGGCCCCAGCCCCAGGAAGTGTCCCAGACGTTGCGGCGGACAAAAGTTCTGCGAGTGGACGGTTTGGGGCACGTCCCTTGACGGATCCGGGATGTCGACCCACAGGAATGGATAGCCTTTGGTAAACATACAAAAAGCTATTGAAAATGGCCATAGAAATAGTGGATTTACCCATTACAAATTACAAATGGTGATTTTCCATAGTTATGTTAGTTATGTTAGTTTACCAGAGGGTACCTTTGCTCCATTTGTATCCATTTGTAAACTTGGTTCATTTGATTTCATTTGTGGAAAGTTAGGCTCCAGGTACAAATAGATCAGGCTCCAGGCTCGATATGGCAGTCTCACCAGAGAGGGTGATGGAGAATAGACACAGACCGCCCCAACCTTGGATGATCTTTGGTGGGTAGTTTTCATCCTTGATGTTTTATTGCTATGGAACATCACCATAACCAGCAAAAGAAAACACTTGGAATATGGGTGGATTTTGTTGGTTATGGGATGTTAAACGGGGATTTTCCATGATTTTCCATTTATATCTGATTGGTGGTTTGGAACATGTTTTTTTATATTTTCCCATATGTTGGGAATGTCATCATCCCAACTGACGAACTCATATTATTCAGAGGGGTAGGTATACCCTCTGGTAATTTAACATAGCTATGGAAAATCACCATTTTTAATGGGTAAATCCACTATAAATGGTCATTTTCAATAGCTATGTTAGTTTACCGGAGGGTATACCACCAACCAGATTTATAACTTGACCATAGTTCCCTCCCAGGTGGAGCGACTGCACTGTGACCTGCGGAAAGGGCGGGAAGCGGCGCAGACGTGTCTCGGTGTCTCCTTTTTTTTTGTGACGTGTTACACTCTTACACCTAGCTTTAAAAAAGGGGAACTGGAGAATGGATCTGAACATTGGGGGATTTATGGTTTGATATGGTTTAACCATCCAAAATGGGTGATTTTACCATCAAACATTGGGTTCAAACTCTTCAACGCACCCAGAATTGGTGAAAGGGAACCACTACCCTTGAAACGCTGATATACCTGGGTACAAAGACATGCATCAGGGGTTCCTTCATTTTTTTTCTGTGAATCAATGCGTTGAAACAAGAGAATGGGAATGGGTCACAACCTGGCACCCTTCTGTTCACATAAAACTAGCTGGATCTAGCTGGTATAGCTGGACGTTCATCTCAATTCATCTCCCCAAATATGGCCTTTATGGTTTTGACATGTTTTGAATCAATCATGGCTAATCATGGATGTTTATTCCTTATTTTTTTGTACAAACTTCTGCATATAAATCATGTCGATGAGTTTCCCATGTCAAAGCAGGTGGGTTTGGTGTGGGAATTTCGTTAAACCAAAGCCCAGGATTCTATGCTTGGTTAGTTATATGTATATAAGTTATATCTCCAATGACTAGGTCTTATATGTTTGATGGTATATATATATATATATATATAGTATAATATAATATAACAAAAATATATTATAATATAATATAATATAATATTCTGTAATATATAATATAATAATAATATAATATAATATAACATAATATAATATAATATATGTATAGTATATGTATAGTATATAACATATATGATATACTATGCAATATTTAATATATACTATATATAATATATAAGATTATATATATATATTATAATAATAACAACAATAATAATATTTATGTATAATTGTATAATATATAATAATGATGATACTGATAATAATAACGATAATGATAAATGATAATAATAACCATAATGATAATGATAATGATAATCATAAATAATAACAATAATATTATTATATGGTTACATATGGTTGAACGGCATTATAAACCAAACAACTTCCTCTTGGTGGGGTCGTTTCCTGGTTTCAGGTCGCCACTTGGAACTCACGGAGCAGGCGAGAAACGAGCTGCCTGACTATGTCTCGTGGTCCAGCTGCAAGTTACCGGCGTTGGTTCTGGTCGTGTTCCGTTGGGTTTCAGGGGTTGGTAAATGTGCCGTTTGTTTTATTTGGAACATCACTTTCAAGTATGTGTTGGAGAAAATCATTCCCCAATAATTTCAATAGTTGGGTGATTTGAAAAATCAGGTTATTTACCAAGCCCTGTGGTATCCATTCTGGGGCATGGTCAGATGGGCACCTGCTATACCATGGTGTAGCAATATGCCAATGTGGGGTGGTTAGATGACAGAGATGCGACAGCAACCACTCGTGGTTGGCAGGGAAAGAGGCCCCTGGCAGCTGCGACTGGGATATCACGCGAAGACTTTAACCGTCACATTTTATGGGGAAATCATACAATGGAGTGATAGAATTTTGCCATGAGTCTGGGTCCAGCAGTTGCAAAACGTGTTCCAATACTTGTCAAATTCAAGGAAACCGCCAATCAGCAAGGCTCAGAATTCACAAACCCATTTGGACCCGACCGATTGAAGCCTAATCCAATGCCCCTCTTACTGTATAGTAAGCGTCTAGGCATGCCGTTATGGGGTGCTTACGATGATAGTTGTTGGATGGGATTCAACATGATTTGACATTGCCTTGCCGTCCCCTTTTTGAGCTAACGTCCATGAGATCCATCATCAACCCAGGAATGTGGCAAAGAAGTTTGAGACCCTGCGTGCGCATGCGCAGGCGTGCAGAGAAAACTCAGAGAGGTAGGTGATGATTCTAGACTGCCAGATGCAGATAATCTTAGAGTCTTAGATAATTGTTTCATGCTATTATTGGCTATTATTGTCTATATCCATCTATGGGGTTTTTCATTGGCTGATTGGTGGCTTCAAGTTTCGCTTCCTCCGAGAGTCGCCACAAAAATCAGCCACGCCACCTACTCAAAACACCGAAGATCGCCACCGCCTGGAAGCCGCCTGGAAGTTGGATTGGATTGACCTAGTAATATATTTTCTAGTGATTGTTGGATGTGTACATAAATAAACTTATATAATATACAGTAATAATTATATATATATATATGTTCATGGCGCTGGATAAATACGTATGGATATATTGATTTTCTTCCTCAAGAAAACTATGTTCGCCTTTGTTCATCAAAACCAATGGGCTTAGATCTTCCACGACCAGCAATGCACCACGATTTCTGCAGTCGCAGGAGCTTCAGTCACACCAAATGAGCGAGATGGTCGCATCCTTTGTGGTGGGATGTTCTTTCGTGACCATAATTCTCTTAGGCGTCACATGGGAGGGGCGAAAGTTGCAGCCAGCAGAACGGTCGACCATATACAAACCATCAAATTGATGATTTTGGAGGGGATTCGCCTCTGGTAAACATACAAAAAGCTATTCAAAATTGACATTTATAGTTGATTTACCAATTAAACATTGTGATTTTCATTGATTTTCTATAGTTAATATTAGTTAATTAATTATATTATAGTTTACCAGAGGGTAACCTTCTCTTTAAAAGTTGATAAGTTGATGTGCCAAGGGTTTCCATTCCTTGTTGCTGATGAATCCACGGCCACATGTCAACATGTCCTCAACATTCCTCGACTCAGCGCCGGCGCATGACAATCCAAAATAGCTTTCAAGCCACAATGATTGGGACCGTTCAAATCACTATCAGCTCGTCAGTCTAGTGTATATATATATAATTATATATATAATATATATATAGGGGATCTGTGTGTATTATTATATGTATATATTCCTTTGGCCTCCTTCATGACCATTAAATTTCAGCTTTAAACTATAATCAAAACACCAACAAAAAAAAGCAGTGTGTTTGGATAGTTGTGTTTGCCCTTCTGGAAATCGAACAGACAATTCCGAATTTCCCCATGACTTCAATGATTTTCTCCATGAAAATGCCATTTGCAGGGGATTTTCCCATGAAATTCCCATGGTTTTCCCATGAAAAGCTCCATGTTTTGATGATTTCCAGGCCTGCGCGCCTGGCCGCGGCGGAACAACCAGCCCCGAGTGGCGGAGTTGGCCTATCGACCCATTGAGGAGGCTTTGAGTTGGGGGGAGCCAAGGTGCATGGATTCCAGGGTAGCATTGAATCGTGGAGGGGACATGGGGACGAAAATCCTTACGGGTGATGGATGGAAGCTTCGCCAAAGTGATGCTTTCATCCAGAACACTGATATCAATATCATGGTTTGCTGCAATTCTGCAGGAATGACACGGATTTGTGGTGTATTAATACAGCGTAGGGACTCTGAGGCACTTTGAGGAGGTTTTTTGTTGTTGATGTGTAAAGTCGTTTGATATGTAAACATCTCTATATATAATAATATATATATAATTATTATTATTATTATATATATATATACGTATAATATTATGTAATATTATCTAATATAGTTAGATATAATTAGATCCAGATTCACCGGTGACAGCACGTGATTCCTCAAGATTCTCACGACTTCTGGGCGAGGCGTAGTCGTCAGCCGCTTTATGGCGGTCGCTTGGATGACCTCGGCCTGGAATGAGATTTTGGGATCGGATGTGCATGGTTCAGTGTGTAGATACTTGGGTCAGAATATATATATATATATATGTATTATGAATTATTTATTAACATATTACAGTATACATCAACTGCATGTTGCATCATGAACATGTCATGTTGCACATTCAACAAAAGATGCGCCCAGCCGCTATTTTGTACTTGTAAGATGGCTGAAAGACCAATGCTGCTGCAGTCTCACTCCGTAAAGAGTATGCAATCCCATTTTGATGGTGATATATTAGATTTAGACCTGACAATTTTTAGGGACCTGTATGATGTATGCAGATGTGTGCTTTAAACTTTTGTGAGATTGTTTTACTAGTTGACCCATGTGATGGATAGGAGGGGGGTGCAGACTCAGGTGAGCCCAAGTGAATCACCGGGATTACATTGGGGTCCTTTCGAACAACTTGAAATATCCGCAGCAACACTTCACATTTTGTTCCTCAAACTGATTGCTTACCTAAACCATTCCTACACCTGGTGAAAGTATGTCAAAGCATGTTGCAGTGTGTCAAAGCATAATTGGAGGTTTCCTAGAATCGGGGTCCCCCAAATCCGAATTTGAAGTGAAGCCTATGGTTTTGGAGATCCCCCATTTTAAGAACCCCCCATAATTAGCCTTTTGAGTAGTCGCTGGCCCTCAGGACTTCGCCCTGCGTTTTGCTCGTCGACTCCGTCGTTGGCGTTTTGCAAACGACGTTTGCGTCACACGTGGCGTCGTGTTTGCGTTGACCTAGCAGTGCACGTCGCGTGTGGCAGAAGTGGGTTTGCCGTTTTTGCCTGCGCCATTCATGTACGACACCCTGGCTATCCGTGGTTTGAACAAAGTTTTCCTTGTATAGATCATGGATGATCATGGTTGTCTAGCTCATTTGGAGGTCACGGGAGACATTCTTTCATCAGGAACGGTCAAGTTTGTCTTCCAGATTGACACCTATCACATATCTTGAATCTTGAAAACAGAAGTTTCACTGTCGTGCCAAATTCTATACGTATGGTATCATGTGGTATCCGGGAGCCATCACATGCCATCACCAGTGCTTTAGGCTACACGCAATCAATCATTGTCCCCTGCACCAGCCACGGAATTCGGTACGGGCAAATTCGATGGTAGCCAGGCGGCCTGCGCGCTATTTAATACAATTTTTTGGCCGGAAGGATCTGGCTAGAACCCAAGCAACAACAAGGAATACGCACCTACCTGCCAAAATGCGAGGAGCTTATTTGCGGAATAAAGTAATTATATAATATATATATATATATTATATAGATATAGATATATTATATACATATATATATATATATAGATAGATATAATCGATCTGTAAAATATAAGATGTGCATATATTATATATTAATAATATACATAATATATTAATAATATATATGTATAATATGTTAATAATATATATATATCTAATATTAATATATATATGTATAATATATATATATATTATAACTAATTAAACGCGCACACACAGACACACACACACATATATATATATATATATGCACATTTGATTTAATTGATATTTTGTTCATTTGGTTGATGGCATAGTCTTGAACAGTCACAAGGATGTATCTGCAGCCATGGTTCCCATTTCGAGGATCCTCCAGGCCTCACTCCCGCCCCAGTGCTGAGCGTCGGCCGAAAGTCTGGCCAGAGACCATCAGCGAAGCCATCTGAGGTGAGCATTCAGCAGTGAGATTTGTTTATGAAAGGAGTTACGCAACACCAACAACAACAGCAACAACAGCAACAACAACATACTTGAACTGTGTTTTGCTCCGCGTAGGCTTTTACCTAGGCCGCATGGGCTATTTGGATCTATCTTGTATGATTGGCTGCGTATAGGCGTGTTCAAGACAGCTATCTGCGCAGAAGATGTCATTGTGATGGTGTAGTTTTTGTTTGCGCAGGAGTGACATATAAACAACAACACTGCCCAGGTCCTTCTTTCGGTGAATTTTCGGACTTGATGTCCCTTATTTAAGCGACAACAATTGCTATTCCCTTTTACTAGTATGATTGTGAACAAATCAGACTAACCTGGAATTGTCAGGAAAATAATTCGTCAAACATGCTCCGTCAAATATTGTGTTTCAGATCCTTGGATATATGGGTGCTCAGCATAGTTTCTTTCATGTTCTGTCCATTTCTGTCCCAAACTTTCCCAGGAAATCACAGGCTACAAAACACTCCGTTGTCAGATGGCAGTTTCCTTTGAGGAACTGGGGTGCTAGCCTGCCGCAACGGGCCGAAATCAGCGGTTCCCACGGCAGATCAGATCTCGGTCGGTCGCGGCGAGTCGCGTTTGAGTTTCACACCTGGGCTGTTCTGACCTGATCCCAGTCCTATGATCAAGCCAAGACGCCCACTTTTTGGAACATACCCTCTGGTAATTTAACATAGCTATTGAAAATGGCCATAGAAATAGTGGATTTTCCCATGAAAAATTGTGATTTTCCATAGTTATGTTAGTTTACCAGAGGGTAGTGTGTGGTCATCTAAGGTGAGAATAGCACCAGCCACCGCAGAAAGGGACCGCTGAGGAGCAAGAGGATGGTTTCGAAAATTTGGCGGCTCTGTTCTCGAGATGCGGATCGCATAGATATGATGTAACATATAGTATGGTCACCTAAGTAGGAATTACATGGAAAGTTTCACAACCATGGGTATGCCGCATGCCATATATTGCCATATAAATTCCAAAAATTCTAGAATTCGAGCCTTTGCCGCAACCAAATCGTTCCAGCAACAAGACCAGTGACATGCTTGGTGGAATCGGCCCCTTTAGCGACATCCATGGTGGATTGGTTCACCGCAGAAACTCACCAGATTCACCGTATGATTACCATCTGGTTATGACTCTCAGTTTGCCATGGAAAATCACCATGCTATTAATAATTAATATAGGTAAACCATCTATTTCTATGGACCATCTATACCATGGCTATGCTATATAACCAGAGGGTATATGATATAATTATAGCACCCACCAAAAAGATACTGTAGATTACGTAATGCAAATGTTTTGCCTATATTTTGAGGCCCAAAAACTTGAGTGACTCAAGTTGTGCAGGTCCAAGAATTGGATGAAGGTTCAAAATATTTGAGGCAACCCCATTCGGCCCTTTTTTTTCGGCCGGTAATTCCATGGTTTGCGGTATAACATTTCCCTTCATGCAGACAAATCGCATCGCAGGTGCTGCGGTGACAATTTCTTTGGTGCCTTCAGGGGTTGAGGACTCCGAAGGATTTGGGGAGCAAACATGGGTGTGTCTCAAAATAGCTATTTCAGCAACCCCAAAATAGATAATTAGAAAAGTGGTACACCTGGAGATATGAATGTGTATATATATATAAAGTAAATGCCCTGCGTAAGCTGCTGAAAACAGATGGCTATAGTACATGTACATCATTGTATGCCCATGTTTCCCATGGCATGGAGCCTCGCCTGGCTTGCCTTTGACTTCAGAATCTGAAGAGACTCCTAGAGATGGCCATAGAGCGAGAGATCCCCATTAAATGGCTGAATTCAATAATGAATAAACATGATGATAAACCATGAGGAACCATTGGAATTGGGGCTATGCCGTGTGCCCTATGGAAAATCAGGCAAAGCCGACATTCATCGACATTCCTTGCCGGGCACAACTCGCTATACCGACAATTGGGGGCTTGCGAAATTGGGGGAGCCACTGAGCCTAACATCCTTTCCAAGTCCCACAGGCCATCTACTGTTGGTTGGCTTCATCCAGCTCAAGGTGTGAAAGTGCATGGCCCTGACCTGCAGGAGAGCTGATCGGTCGTGGGCAAGAGTCTGACACAGTTTCCGGGCCGGGAATATCCAGCAGATGAGATCAGCTGCAAGTAATGTATCAAGATTACAATTTATATATTATACAGTATAATATTTATATCATAATATATTGTTTTTGTATGTTAAATAATATATGTACACGTATATCTTCATATACGTTGATCAATGTACATTAATTCATGTGTGGTAGTTATATATAGTGGATAACCGTCACACCAGGCGGATAAAGCGCTGTACAAAAAATGGGTTGTTTCAGCCATGTTCATCGCATGTGCCGACCATGGCAAGCGCACGCACACACGCCAACAGAACTGGATCATTGAAGTCTGAAGTGATCCGATGGGAACTGAATCCCAAAACATGCAACCAAACAAGAATAATTATTGACCCTAGGCAGATCTCCAGGAGGTGGTATGCAATCAAGAGGATGTAGTTCCGAAAATCAGGACCACGAGCAAATACTGGTTCAAATAATTCCATAAAGTGAAGGACAACCATGGTAGGATTTGATCATCAACAGGTCCAGAATCAAATAAAATAGATTAACCAGGTTGGAAGCAGTCATCAACAGGTTCAGCATTAAAAAGTGAATAAATCAGATTGCGACATCCGTGCAAATGATCATCATCGTTCCGGTTGTTGGCTTAGCCGGTCGCCATGCACACGCATTGATTGCAAAAATAGTAATGTTGGCTACTGATTAGTGTGAGGGCCCCCCCCCTCAACAATTTACGTCTACTGAATAAACGACAATTTTAGACGACCCCCCTCAACAATTTTTAGGATAGTCAACTTAAGTAAAGATTTCAATTGACACCAATCTACTTCCAATTGATTTTCCTTTTAAACCTCAAAAATATATCTTGATAAGAAAGGATTTCGATTGAAATCAATTTACGTTCAATTCATTTGAATCTACTTTCAATTGCTTTTCCTTTAAAACCTAAAAGATATATCTTGATAAGAAAGGATTTCAATTGAAATCAATTTACTTTCAATTCATTTGAATCTACTTTCAACTGATTTTACTTTTAAACCTGAAAAATATCTCTTGATAAGAAAGACTTTCAATTGAAATCCATCTACGTTCAATGGCTTTTCCTTTATATAAACCTCAAAGACATCTATTGATTAGAAAGGATTTCAATTGAAATCAATTTGCTTTCAATTCATTTGAATCTACTTTTAATTGATTTTCCTTTTAAACCTCAAAGAAATCTATTGATAAGAAAGGGTCTCAATGGAAATCAGTTTGCTTTCAATTCATTTGAATCTACTTTCAATTGATTTTCCTTTTAAACCTCAAAGAAATCTATTGATAAGAATGGATTTCAATTGACACCAATTTACTTTTAATTCGTTTGAATCTACTTTCAACTGATTTTCCTTTTTAATCCAAAACAAATCACCCCAACAAGTTTTTGTGCACAATAGGGTACCATCGAAACAATTACATTATTGAGTATTTGCCCCTTGAAGAATTGTTTGGGAGCTGTTTTTTAACATGGGTTTAATAAGGCATCTAATTATGTGAGAAGCCTTGCATGTTCAAGACTTTAACATTGATAAGGCTTTCTAAAGTAAATGGACAAGTCTTCCCAAAGAAAGGTGTATAAAGGTGGATAAAACTCCTCGTGAAAAAAATTGGATCTGAGAAAAAACTTGCCCCAAAAAAGCCCCACCCCCACCATCCACAGGATACTAAATTATTTTGGAAAAACTTTCCACAATAGAGGTCCATCACACTAATCGGTATACAACATTAATATAATAAATATCTGCCCGGTTCTTGGCTTAGCCGGTGGCCATTCATGACCAATTGGAAAAGGATGCAGGTACAGACCATGTATCACCAGGGAAACCAGAGCGTCTTCGCTGGTGGTAGACTCTGGACCCTGCTACCACCCCCTGCCTTTATTGATAATGCAAAGAAGTAGAAGTTTTACAACTGTTCAGATGTTTCACACACACACATTGTGGAATATATAAATACAAATATATAATATAATTGTATATATATATATATTATATCGCACACACACACACATATATATATATATATGTGTGTGATAATATATACACCACCGAACAAGATTCCGATCTCATGGAAAGAGCTGGATGATGTTTGAACACTTTGAGGGGCAACTCACCACGCTGTTGCCCCTCCAATTGCCTCGAATTTTTTTGGTGGAGCGAAGCGACCTGGACGTAGACATGGATCAGATCGGAAATGGTTTGCGTGAAATGCCAGCAATCGGGTTATTTGAGAGCTTGATATAGAAACCAATGTCACCATGCCCGTGAAGTTTGGTGATGTACCTGATTTACCTATATAAAAACATTGTGATTTACCACAGCCGTGTTAAATTGCCAGAGGGCAAATGGTTCAAACATGCTCAGCCAATAACAAGTGCTTCACCATCCTCAGTCATTGAACTGGGGCAATCATTGTCAGCCATTTGGCATATGTTACAGTAACATTTGACAACAATGCCATAGAGTTATTCTTTTGTATGCACAGCGTCGTTGATGTCGTTGGTTGCATGTCATGGAAATCATTCTGAACGGAAATAAAAGAGTGTCCCAAACCTCAGAGGTTCTGAGTTCTGAGGATCCGGGCCATTTTCGCAGGGTGTGGGGTTCTTAATTCACACACGCTTTAAGGCAACTCACTACTGTATAGCTTAGACTTCAGATGATTTAAGAATTTAAGATGTAATATACATGATACATGATACATATGATTAATTATGCATTCTTAAATGCATGCCCCATATGGGTGCACACCACCAAACTGTGTTTTATTTGCATCTGTAGACTGCGTAGTTGCAAACAAAGACAGGGTCTCCTGCGGGTAGTTCATGTTCGATGTTCCTCCTGGAATCATTTTTACCTATTTGAAGGGGTGCTCTACTACTTTTCCAAGCAGTCCCTTTTTTCTAAATTGGGGAAATTTAGCTGCGGGAGCAATCTGGAAAGTCGTTTCCATTCTTCTTGCCAGAAAACGCTCAAGAATTGGCGTCGTTTACAGTTAGGAGGAACATCAATGCGACGACCAAGGGATGACTTCCTAAATGCTGCATTTACATGCGGGAATGCACAAAAGGGACGCAGAGGGATTACATTGTTCCTTCCTGTATGGAGTATGCGTGCCATAGCTGCATAGGAAATGTGTGCGCGGGCAGAGTTGTTTGGATCTATGTCTCTTTCCCATGATCTGCAACAACTGGTTGCAGCACTCGTCCAGGATGCTGAGGTATGCATCTCCTGCTAAGCAGTGAGGCGTTGCTTCCGTTTCTGGGTGGTTTCTGAGCATAAAAAATGGACACAAAAAATGGACAACTCTTGTATCTTCATCGAACTATCTACGGTATAGAAATCATATATATATAATTACATGACATGGTGTACACAATCATTTACTGTACATCCATTTGCATATTATAGGCATTTCATGTCCCGTATTTAACGCAGCACTCCATAGATGATTCTTTCGTTTTTTGTCTTTGGGATTTTCCACGTAAGGCTTTCACCCAGGAATCTCCAGGTTGAGGCACTGGCCCGCGGATGCAACCGCAGGGCGTTGAGTTTGGCAAAATGTTTGCTGTGGCGAAAATGCTGGGCCCAGCGCTGGTGGTCTGTGGCTTGTTTTTTTCACTGTCAATTATCATCAGATTTTTGATCACGACCACCACCGTGGCCACAAGAATGATGACGATGATGATGATGATGATGATGGTGATGGTGATGGTGATGGTGAGTAATACGTTTTGTCACATTATCATTAAGATAATTAACAATAATTTTCTACAGCACTTTTGTCCAGTAATTTTCTGACTCATGTTGTTTCACTTCAGGCAACTCCCCTGGACACGCCGAAAAAAGGATCATCATCCAAGGTCCAAGGTGGTGCACTTCGCAGATTCTTTCGGCTCATTTTGCCAGGATGGCGCCTTTGTCATCAAAAAGATCCTGGATTTGAATTTGACCTGGTTTCATATGATTCTATGTATGTGTTTGTATGTTTTTGTATGTTATGGCTAAGTTCTGAAAGAGCTTTAGCATGAGGGGTTATGCAACAGTTACGCCTCTCGAGAGGCCTATGGCAAAGTGCGCACAGGTGAACTGATGTGTCACGCCAGTTGCGATTCCATTTTCCTGCAGATCCTCAGACGACCATTTCACCTTCCATAGGGATTCCGCTGATGAATATTTGCACAATCCCTGCCAACTATGCAAGATGTAATGCTGTTTTTTTCGGTGTTACCTCTTTCCTTCCGAAAAGTATGGTCATACTCGCTTTGTAAGTTCCCTGCTGGAAGTCTTCAAGTAGAACTGATGTCCCGATTTATCCTGAGTAGAAGGCTTTGTAACCCACTTATTAACCCTGGGGATCATCCCAGCAACTACCCTGGTAACTACCCCAAGTAGACAGTTTCACTGGTATGATGGCCAGGATATGCCAGGATGGTCAGGATTGATCCTTCAAAACCCTGAAAAGTAGAGGTTCCCCCGGCCATGGCCGGCCCCAACAATTCGCGTCTGCAAGAGACCTACATACACCTACTGACATGCACAGGCACGTGATCGATTTTTTTGAACCCAATGTGATGCAATGGGTTTCAAAATCTTAAGAGCATTTGGGGGCTCTGACTTTTTTGTTGGACACCGTGTTTGAAGAGACAACTTCCATCAGCCTCGCAGCATGTCCCATGCGAACGTGAATGTTTCGGAGCTCTTTGCTGAATATGACCCTGGGCTTTGTAAAATCCATCGGGTCCCGAGTCTTGTGAGTGAAATCGTCAGGGATGTCGTTAGACAAGCTGCTTTCCTGCTTGTTTTGTCCGTTGAACCTTGGTAAATCAAGAGTTTTTGTTGCTGAAGTCATCACCTTTCTTGGCAAACGCTAACATCCAGATGGTCGTGGGGGTTGAAACATGTTGAAACCATCGGAGCCTTGATCACTGAGCTATAGGCCAAAAAAGGCAGCCCTATCCCTATGCTCCACGATTGCTCACATATTATATATAATATAATATAATATAATTATATATAATATACTATATAATATAATACACATATATATATGTATGTATATGTACTATATATGTATGTATGTATGTAATGTAATGTAATGTAATGTAATGTAATGTAATGTAATGTAATGTATGTATGTATGTGTATGTATGTATGTGTATGTATGTATGTGTATGTATGTGTATGTATGTGTATGTATGTGTATGTATGTGTATGTATGTGTATGTATGTGTATGTATGTGTATGTATGTGTATG
>Ga0126342_10006630_pt1 | contig 20567 bp, 20 predicted proteins | sample Cyp1metagenome_FD_92528 | JGI IMG/M metagenome (GOLD analysis project Ga0126342, IMG submission 92528) | Coral microbial communities from Lord Howe Island, Old Settlement Bay, Australia - Cyphastrea 1 metagenome | ecosystem: Host-associated > Invertebrates > Cnidaria > Coral ...
GGTTAATAGTGGTTAATGATTGTTAATAATGGTTAATAGTGGTTAATAGTGGTTAATGATTGTTAATAATGGTTAATAGTGGTTAATAGTGGTTAATGATTGTTAATAATGGTTAATAGTGGTCAATAGTGGTTAATGATTGTTAATAATGGTTAATAGTGGTTAATGATAGTTAGTGATAGTTAATCATTAAGTATACAACCAATGGCCATGCAACAGGAAGCGATTGATTGGAGGTACCTACCATAGAAAAAAGGCCTATGTTTTAGGGCTCAATTTAAGGGAATATCCCCACAGAATATGGCCAGAAATATTTTACTAACGTACCTGAATTTTAGGATCCTGGAATTCCCATTGAGTTAAGCAACAAGACATCAAACAAACAAGGAAAAACAACATGAAAGTAGCATCGATTTTTTCTGGATGTGACATGATGTCATGAACAATGGTGGCCATCATGGGGAATCCCAACACAAGGGATATACCCTCTGGTAAACTAACATAACTATGGAAAATCACCATGTTCAATGGGAAATGTCACTATAAATCACCATTTTCAATAGCTATGTTATGCTATGTTAAATCACCAGAGGGTATCAGGGAGAAATATACCATCTAATGCTGGGATGGTGGCATTTTATGGTGGACTCATATGGAAATTTTCCACGCCTTGAGTCACAGGATCCTGGGCAGCTGGACCGAAGCTGGCAGTTGGCAGAGTAGCCCTGCCGTGGTCGGAGACTTGGGGGACTTGGACGTTACAAGAGAGGCCGGCAAGTGCCTGCAACTAGGGGTTGGTAACTGTCCCATTTTGGGAATATTGGACATCACCTTATCGTAGCCATTATGGACCATATACCTAATGGTTGGGTGATGTTCAATGGGGACATTTAATGACCCATGTGACCTCATGATTTTGCAGGTTGGGTTTCTGAGAACACGGGGCATCTTCGGATTGTTTTTGATAAAATCCAGGGGTTCATGGCTCCCAAATCTCATGGATTCTGAGACGACATGTTTCACCATTGATTTGCCATTGCCCAACAGATTTTTCACTCCTGGCCTCAAGATATTTCTGTGACACCTGGGGATTGGAAGCCAAATCAGCAGTGCCAAGGCCATGATCCAAGAAGTGGAACATCATGGCACCTGCAAAGAGAGAGGAGGGGATCATTGGCCCAAGAGCCCAGAGGGCCGACGGACAATCATGGCTGAGCACCAGGGGTGAAGCGCATCCCAGCTGGATCTTTTATGGCACCCTATTTTATGGGATATGTTTATGCAGATTTATGCATATCATGGGGATATGATATGAGATGAGATTCTATGACACAATGCTGATAGTTCATCAGATATCATCGGCAATATGATTTGGGTGTGTTTAAAACATGGTTGGTACACCCTTTTTTACCACCCATTTTAAAACATGGCCATTTGCAAGGGAACATCGTGATGGATGGATTTAGGAGTAACTTATGTTCAGACTTAGTGGCAAATAACCCTCAAAATACGTGGGTTAATTATCATTCATTATCCACAACTAGAGCATATGATGGTGATCAACCAGATGCCACTATCCACACTCAACATAAGCAGTCCAAGGGAGCTTGCTAATGCTATATGGATGTGGGTCAAAATGGAAGACCTAGGGGACCACAGATGTTAGTCTAGTTTAGTATTAACCATCCATAATTTTGGGGTACCTAATTTTGACCCATACCCATATTGTTCCATTGATTCTTGGTACCCCCTGTTGGTTCTGGATGACACACCGATGGACACTCATTCTTTTACTGGGAGGAGAATGCCAGATTGAGAAAAAGAATCCGGACCATGACTGGTTGGTGGTTTGGAACATCATTAACCATCATTAAGCATATAATAACCATCATCATTAACCATCATCATTAACCATTATTAACAGTATATTAACTACATATTAACATATATTAACCATGATTGTCAAACTCTCATGCTAGGGATGATCTTCAAAGTAAGTACTCCCATGAGTTTTATAATAAGCCCTAGGCCGGTCTTGCCATGGCCACCATGACTACATTCCCGTGACGGGACAATCTATAGGAACCCCCGGGGTGAACACAATTACCCTCTGGTTATGACTAACATAGCCATGGTATAGATGGCCCAGAGAAATAGATGATGTTCCCAGCTAGAAACCTCCATTTATGTCAGGGATTTTCCATGGCTATGTTAAACAACCAGATGGTAACAATTGTTTCATGTAGACTTTCCCAACAAAATCAAGCCACCGAATGTCACGTGTTGGTAATAATTCAACATATGTCCATCATATCATATCCCATGGTTTCCTACAGATGCTTCTCTTATTATCGTAACCGCCCAAGTTTTGGATCGAACAGTCATCAATCACCATTTCTATCAAGGATTTCTGCTAAAATCAACCACTTTTTTGGGGGATTGTCCCTGAAATCCATCCATTGACATCCCAAGTGGTCCCCGCAACCTGCCCAGGGATCGACATTGGTCGGCAGGACCTTGGCAGCCACTGCTGCCACACCAGTGTCTTGGTGGTCTCGGGGGATGTTCCCTCGGAACTCAGTGGACCATGTTCCATACAAAACTCCGAAATTCCCGGAGGGTTTTTCATACTTTGACTAATTTAAGACTAGTAAATGGGACTAGTTTTTACTAGCTGAAACAGTCTGTGGTGTTTGATATTTTTTGGCAGGGTATGTAAGATTGGCCAACTTCAAGCCACAACAATGCCACAAATGATCGTTGAACTTGGAGAAAGGCGTCAAATTTACTGCCTTGAATGCGCTGTGAGATCTGTGTGGATTGTTGTTAGATGAATTATCCAGACTGGTTGAGTTGAATGGTAGTTTAGGAAGGCTCGTTGACAAGTATACTCAACGGTGAATACTTGAAGGGAAAACCTTCTTCCCACTCGTAATCTGACAACGGATCCCCATCATGATTGACAAAATATCACCGTGGTTGCGAGTCCAAACTGCATCTTCGCAGTCAAGAGAATCCATTGTTATTGCTGAATCACACCCAGAATCACCATGTTTGCGACCGGAAAAAATCTCACAAAGTGCTTTTGTTCCCATGAAGTCTTGGTTGTAGCTCCATTCTTATCATTCTTGATAGTTGAACGATAGTTGATCTTGGTTGTTACCCTCTGGTTATGACTAACATATCCATGGTATAGATGGCCCTAATCGAAATAGATGGTGATTTTCCATGGCAAACTGTTAGTCATAACCAGATGATTAGTCATAAATAGTGGTTAAATCCACCCTTTTCAGCCAGCCTTCCTGACGCTTCCAGGTCGAGCACAGGCTCCGAGATGCGCTCCTACACACCCGTCTCTGAAGGGTTGAGGCCAGGGGCCGAACAGAGCCCGGACAAGTTGGATGTGGGGAAACCTCAAGCTGGGTGACTGTGAAAGTGTTTGGCCAATATGTGGAGCATGTTTTTAGGATCCCAATAGAAGGTCATCAACGTTCAAAGCTCTAAGTTTTGGCCAGAAAGGTGCCATTTCCAAGGCGAGAGAAAGACGTGACCGAACCTTTGAGAGATGGCAGACATGTGATCAATCTCCAGTGCTGCGTGGGAATTGCAAGCCTTGACTTATCTTGAGTCATTTGATCATTGTTGAAAGTTATTAGTCGCCTCAAACGTAGAGAGTTTGGCCAGGAGTTCAGCTTAGCCATCCTTCGGCTTTGTAAAGTTGTTAAAATATTGTTACATACCACATTTTTGTGAGATAGACATTTAAAAATCAGCATCACTCAAACTTTTGATAAACTAACATTCAGGGAGAGCAAGCGTGTGTCACCATTTGCCTGTTGGTAATACTGCAACTTTTGATCATGTTGTTCATTTTTTTTGACATACCACATGCATGTTACATTCATCTACTACAATCAATCAGATGTTGTATGAATCTGAGAATCTGTATGTCTTATGTTGTGCTTCTCCAGTCCCAATTTTCGTCGCTAGCCCCATTGATGACCAGGCACCGGCCTGTCTCGGTGGATAGCCTGGGAACCTGGTTGAAGTTGGAGGAATGGATTCCTCAAGCATTGTGCCGAACTGGAAAAAGATGGCCATAGAAATTGTGGCATTTTCCCATTAAAAATGGTGATTTTCCATTGTTCTGTTAGTTTACCAGAACCTGGGATTCCTGATTGCTGAAGTTGGAGGAATCATTTTTTTTAACAACACTGGTTGAAGATGGAGGAATGGTCACAATATCAAGTTCCCAAAGTTGAAACATCTCACAGCGTCGACTTGGACTTGCACTGGTGGGCTCTTAACAAGGGTGACTGGAATGTGGCTGTGTTCATCCATCGTTGTTGTTCATCCCTCGGTTGGACACCTTCAAGGTTGTGAGTTGTGATATCCATTGATATCCAACCCAATCTACTATCAATATATATATATAATATATAAATACTATACATACAATGACATACAATAATACAATAATACAATAATATATCCAATATATAGATATATCCAATATAGATATATATATATACAATAATATACTATATATACATACTCCATATTATGTGTATATACACAACATGCTATGCATATATCCGTTGTAGATGTTGGGATATCGCCATGACTTGGGTCCTCCAAAAGTCCCATGGAATGTCCGGTGTCCGGTGCTGCAGAGGTGCTGAACCTCTGATCAAATCGGGCTGGAGATCACCCAAGGCTCATCACCTGCCAAGCGTTACCCTTTGGTTAACAGTTTGCCATGGAAAATCACAATTGTTCATGGGAAAATCCACGATTTCAATGTTTATTTTCCATAGTTATGTTAAACCAGAGGGTAACTGGTCACTCGACGAAGGCTTATTTTTTGTGACCATTTTATGACATTTTTTGTGACATTTTGGAGTCACATTTGATCATTCACAAAATTGTAGACATTTCCCAAAATAAAAAATTGGTCACTCCAGGATGAAGGAAAATATCTACACTGTACACTGAACACTTTCCGATGTCCAATGTTCCCATGCCGGAAATGCCCCACGTTTTTTCCGAATCTTCTCGCAGGTGGCTGCCCCTCCCAGTGCGTTGCTGCGGGCGCATCCGGTCTCAGTGACCACGTTGGGGGGCCAGGCAGCGAGGCAGCTGTGGCACTTGTTTGCCAATACATTTGAGGATTTCATCACCCAAAATTGGAAAATGATAAGAAAATGATGACACAATATAAAACATATATATATATAGATTGAAGTTGATACAGTCATTAGGTGTTTTGGAGAGATTTAAGTGGAATGATGGGGTAAGTTAGTAGATGTGAATAGGATAAGCCAGCAAGACCGCAATATTGAATGACATTGATATAGCTATCCAAAGTGGGAAATAATGAAATCTATGAGTGAGACTATCAATCAAACTAACCCAAATGTGTGGGCATTTCTGTACGGGTTGAGTCATGGTATCAAAACATGGCATGATTTCAGGCATGGGATCGGCATTTTTTTGCAGACCTTGTCAGCTTACTTTTTGACAATCAAGTCCCAATCAAAAATCCCAGTGTTTGAGGATCAAATCTCAGCCAAGCATGGCTAAATACCACCATGTGGGTAAATTATAATATTTCACTAACCTGAATTAAAGCCATTTGGGGATGATTCCCCTTATTAACCATGATTTCCAGTGAGGTCGCAGTGAGGTCGTTATAATTTACCCAGCATGTGTTTGTTCAACAATCTCTGTGCCGGTGAAGTGAAATCACTACGAATAGACTGTAAAGATAATGGGATCTTTATCGAATGGGATATTTTCATGGGATCTATGAATATTCCGGTCAAAGCCATATAAAAATGGAATCTATGTGGGATCTATAATTACGTATAGATTAGATATATATATACATACATATATACATAATTATATATATACAACTATATATATATAATTATATATATATATTTTTCCCCTTTATTATATTATCTATTATTGTAAAGAAGCCCATATGTTTTTCGTCTTTTGTTGGCTCCACATAGCTCCAGCATCGACAGCCAAGGCGTTTTTGCTTCGCACAGCGTCGGGGCTTCGCTGGAGTCTGCGGCCTTCCCTGGCTGGATGCAGCTGTGTCGGGATGCCGAACTTGGAAAGTGCCATGGATTTGATATTTCTGTGGATATATATATATATATAAATGTACGTTGATATACGTTGATATATGTTGATATACGTTGATAATCACGTTGTATGTTGTTGTACATATGTTTTTGTTTATAGTTTGTTTTTCAACATATATGAGTGAAAAAAATTAGATATTTCTACCATGACCAACAATCGAATCAGATCATATATGTATCGATGTATACACTTCGGTGCATAGGAAAGGATATTGCAAGATCAGATGTTGCAAAAACGGGTGGTGTAACTACCAAAATTAGGATGCGACAAACACAGATCGCATTTGTTCAGCAAAACGGACTAAATTTACCAACAAACAGCTATTCGCATGCATGTGCGTCAAAAGATGCTCCTACCTCAGAATCCCAAGTGCTGTGTTTTGAACTGGACACCCCAGCGGGGCTATATACGCAAAGGTGAAGCGCCCACGCTGGGTGTGTCGCTGGCAAGGCTTGATCAACCAGATTACCCTGTTGATTTTTAGAGCAGAAGTACCATAGTACCAGACTTGCCTTCACAGCAGTACCATCTAGACTTTCACTCCCAAGTATCAACATACATTATTAATCATTCTTACATAGATTCTTCAGCTTCGCTGCCCATTCCTGGAGTTCCATGATACCTCCGACCTATCAGGTACAAAATGAATGGGCGCAACATATGATAGCTATTGATAGCTGATTTAGACTGTCAAGGAGACTGGGAGATCCATTTGTTCATCTTCCCAGCATGCCCCACCTATCAATGGTTAAATCATTTGGTAAACATTCCCACATATTCCCACTATAGAAAGCCCATGTTCATCAAGCAAACTTATTAACAATTGGGTTCCTCATATCTCCACATTTCACCTGACTTGCGACATATCGCTCAGCATGTCGTCCTCCACTGGCCTGGCCTAGGCCAGCAGCGGACTTGCCTGCCATAGAAAGCGCCGTGCCGCAGATGAATCTGCGAGTTCAGGCAGCGCAATTGGGTTGCTTGCCGTTGGCTTACAGGAAAACTGCGAAATGCATCGAAATGCGATATTCATCGATATTCATGGTTTGCTTTTTGGAATTTCACGGGAAAACTGTGATGCATAAAAAGAAAGGTTACAGGGATATAGGAGTCAAATGTTTGCTTGTCCACTGAGATGGATCATCGAGAATGACCGCCCAAGCAATTCCAAAGGACACCCATTGGGAATAGCCATGTCAGTGGGGTGCACCGACGTCGGCTGGTTGTTTCGTTTCCTTTCAGTACCTGGTTGCATACATCCATTCAATGTTGTAATGTACTGCGTATTCCTTATGTACAGCATGTACATCCATTATCCTAGAGTAGATCTCCCCAACTTTCACTTTTTGAATGGTAGTATCTATTGGAAATGGATGGAAATGGTTTTAACAAAGTTCTATCTACTTAAGAGTGGGCTTACATATGAATCTGACACACAAGCAGACACTGTAGTATAGTTACGTACCTTAATGTATTTAGTATAATTTGCATTGCGTGTATATATACATATATACAATTACATATGCAATGATATATGATTCCCTGTATTGTCAATAAAACTTATGGATTAGTTATATATATATATCAGTATTACTAACCAGTATGTACATATTATTATCAGATATTACATATCAGTATGTATACATATATATATATGATTGTACTCTATATACACAGATATGAGATATATCTGGAAGCCACGTGACATGACGACACCCATCCCTCCATTGCCCAGGCCCGGCAGCTCAGTGGTCCCTTCACCTCCGGCGCCTTGTCGGCGTGCTTCGTTGGGGCCCGAGCTTTGTTGGGGCCTGGACCTGGACATCAACGTCCCTGCTGGGAGTTTGGGATGGAAATCATGGAATCATAGAATTGGATGGGAAAATTTTAACCGGAAACCTATGGAAACCTCTATATTTGATGGTAAAAACCCATGGGTTTCCGGTTAAGATTGTCCCTTAAACCAATCTATTGATGGAAGGAATTTGAAGCCCAAAACATGTCATGTTCATCAGTAAACATAGGGAATGTTCATGGATTTTAGCCAGTATCAGTAAACTCGATTGAAGGGCTCTCGTCGGACTGGGGGAAACCTTTGGGTCTGAAAATAAGGTGTTCAAAATCATTGGTTGATCATGGTTGATGGCCATGTTCTCAATTAAATTGCAATGTGGGATTTATTATACTATTTTATACCACATGTTCAGACAGAACCATTTAAGTTCTGTTGCTGGATATTGGTTGTGCCTCCCATTTTGCAAGATGAATCTGCTGAGCTGACTACCATCGGCCGATGCGAGTGATTAGATGTTCCTCAAATTTCCTCAACTCACAAGTCTTGAGATTTCCGGATAAAACCAGCAAAAATCGGGATTGAGCAACAAACCATCATATTGGTTTCGCCATGTTACACCAACTGGATGGCCAATCGGCTCATGTCACGCCCCCAATTTTCGGGGGGGAAGCACAGGATGCGGCGAATCGAAAGCCCTGGTGGTGGTCCTATGACTTCTTCCTGAAGGTGAATTGCTGGGGGGATGGGGGTGACACCGAAGTGGGGGTGACCTGAGTTGGGTCAGTTGGGCAGTGTTTTTGCGGTAACTCTGCTTATCTCCATGGGAAAGCAGCAGAAAGTATCGTCAAATATGTGTTCCCTATAATGGCTGCTATCATTTTTGCGGTTTGAGCCTTGTTTTGGAAGCCCTAAGTTCGTAGGTTTTTTTTAACTCAGAAAACCTTGGATTGGATTTCGATTTCGGGATGGTGCTGTCAATGGTGTTGCCATTTTGCTGACCTGTATCCAGATGGTTTTCGCCGGGAGTTGATGGGTTCTCCCCACAAAGTGGTCGGGGTTTGTACTGGGGATGTGGGCAGAAATTTGGATTTCTGTATGGAAGATAGTACTTAATGATCTTAGTGTAATTACTGCTAGCCAAGACTGCTGAGATTTGTTTGCCTGACTTGGTGGAGTCAATATTGAATTTGCCCCACTGCAACGCAATGTTGAAGAGAAACAGGTTCACAGGAACGGAACCACAAAAAGTATCAAAAAAGTGACACTGTCCATATTTTTTCTCCAGCTTTTTCTCTTCTGTTTCCAGCACGAAAAAAAAAAGAAAAGAACAAAAGACCTGTTATTTTTGTTGGCAGGATGAACACCTATCCCATCCAACTAAGTAATTAGTTTGATCTGAAAATCAGGACCCTTTTCGCCGCAGGTCATGGCCGGATGTCTTGTTTGGGAACTCGGTCGGTTGTTGTGTTCAGCTTGGAACCCATATGGGAAAACCTTAAGGATGGCTTTAGTTTGATATTTGGATATATCTGGATTCCTATCCAAAAATCGATGTTTTTTTTAATGTACAATGTAGTACACAAATGTGAATGTCTTGGATAATTATCTAAGGTTTGTAGTGATATGAACCCAAGAATGATGATATTTTTGTGATCATTTCGGATTCAAGAATCATGTTCCACCCCATGATGTGCATGAAACATCCAGGTCCAGGTCGTTAGGACGTGAAACGGTCCTTTTTAATTGGGGGGGTACCGAGGTACCGACATTTTCAACATGGCAATGGAGATTCCTCCACTTGTAGATGATGTATATCAGGACTTGTTCTATAGCGATTCGGGTGGCCTATACATGCAATGGGTATCTGATATCTGGGTATCTTTTGTCTTACCAAGATAGTTGATACCTGTAGCGCAGGATCTGAGGCTGTGCGAATGCTTTGGGAATGGCTTGTGTTTTTAAGGCATCAGTTTGCTCATCCCACTCCAAAGCCAACCTTTTGAAAGGCCAACTCAGGTCATTGATGTTATAATTTATACTATTATATATATATATATATTATATATATATATATATATATATCTATTATATATATATATCTATATATTATTATCTTTTCAAGTTGGTGTAATGTTGGTGTAGCACACGCTTGAGACGTAAGGACATTGAAATCTTGAAATATTGGTGCGGTTTCAGGTGGCGCTGGCACCTGAAACCTCCATCGAAAGGCGGTGGGAAAACTTCTCCATCTGGTTATGACTAACATATGGAAAGATCCACCATGTTTAATAGGTAAACCCAGGTAAACTCATCTATTTCTATGGGCCATCTATACCATGGCTATGTTAGTCATAACCAGAGGGTATCTGGAAATCTGGCGTATTTTCACATGAATAGATTCAGAAAAGCTGGATGAAGGCATGAAATTTGGCAGGGAAATATATGGACATATCTCGAAATCTTGAAAGTTGGTGAAAGGCTGCTGAATGGATTCATGTTGGACCAGAACTTTCTATGGTACTTCAAAATATGGCTATGGGTGATGGTCAACACCAGATCCCAAGGTGGCCCAGATCCTGAGACAGCATGAAGGGCCTGATGGCCACCAAGCCCGACTTGGTGACGGGAATTTGCCTGGAAAACCCATGATTTTATATATTTATCTTGTTGTTTCTTGTTTGGATTCACTAGAAATCTAAAATAGGTTTTTATCCGATTGAAGTGTAAATCTCGAATGGATGTCCTGGATTTCCGAACCACATCGAGAACGGGGAGTTTTTCATCTCGAAGGCACGTGCTGCGAATCGCGTGGCTCGCCTTCATGACGCTCATGGCCATGGGGGCTTGGAATCCCAGGGCTCAGCAGGATTATCTCCAGATGGCCATGTGGGTAAAACAATGTCATGTTTACCATGACTGGGAATGGTAAACATACCGTAGCTATAAAAATAAGGTGATGACTGGGCTTAGTAATGGCTTAGTAACAAGGCTTAGTGTATCTTTATGTAAGGTGATGTAACATTATGTAACATGATCTAAGATGATGTCACCAATTTCACACACCTGCGGAAGCCAAGAAAAACAATGAGGATCAACCCCTGGTGAAGCACTCGGCTGGGGTGTAATTACACCTCAGAGGATCTAACATCCCTTTGGACAAGATGTTGGCAATGATCCATTGGACAATGTTCACCCTTATTACTGTCCCCAAGTTCTATTTGGGTCATGACACTTATTAAATCTTATGATTTTTACCTGAGTCATGTAAGTTTGGTATGAACTATTAGTTCCCTACACAACATGTGCCCCTTTTGCCAAATCGCAACAAATTGCCATAGATCAGAAGCACCCCCCAAAAATATGGAGTTCACAGCCGCCACGATTTCCGCTTTGCAGGTCACCTACACCTGGCCCCACGCACATTGGACGGAAAATCTGGTGGCCATTTCGGCTGCTTGGGTCCTACCTGGTGGCACTGCCTTCTATCTCTACGGCAATGAGGTGGAGGGGGGCTGAGCACGAATTTGGATTGAGTCACTGTTCATGGAATTTGTGGGATTTTGCTAAAATTATGACGCCAAAATAATCTGATAATGGTTGAATAATATTGAATAATAAGATTATATCAGATGAATACTAAGATTGGTGACATGCATCAATATAAGGTTATTGCACATCTGACCACATAATTTGAATACTGGAATACTGGACGACTTAAATGTGGTCAATTCATGGGGATCCCGATGGGTCAACATGTCATCCAGATATCTCTGGGTATCGTTTGTTCAGCTCAACGAGATGCTGGCTCTCTCTCACTCTCAATTTCACAAACTTCACAAAAACATCACCAAGGCTGTTCTGAAATTCCCTTCACCTAGTTGGTGGTGTCAAATATGTGTTATGTTCTATTCCAATTTGGACTTATGATCCCCAAGCGACAATGATATGCTTCAGGGGGATTCAGAGCCACATGGTTTGAGCAATCGAAATTGAAGTCAACCAAAGGATGATTCGCATTGTTTGAATGTTCCGTCTCTTTTCTCCATCAAATGGATCTATCTCTCTCTCTCTATGTCTCTCTACGTATCTTACAGGTGCTTGCAAAAAGTCTCTTTCAAAATTGTCTTATAGGATTTTTTTTGCAACAGTGTCTCTCGAAAGTTTCCCGCGCAGGTATCTGACAGCAGAGATTCACAAGAGTCTCTTCCAATATATATACATATATATACCCATAGGATCCATGTATGCCATATATGGTAACATTTGGGGTATATTGATGGTAAATGTTACCATATATGGCATACATGGATCCTATGGGATATAATATAGTGTCTCGCAAGAGTGTCTCACAGGAGCGTCTCGGAATCGTGTCTCCTAAGAATGTCTCCCAAATACTCCCAAGAGTCATCCGACTCCCCACGACATCCTCACGACAGCTCCTGTGCTGCTAATATACATATCAAAAGACAGAGACATATGTGACATATGTTCATAATATTTCACAATATTAATAAAATATATTATGCTTGTATTTTTGCATCTCATATGTGTATATATATAATTATATATATACCCTCTGGTAAACTAACATAGCTATGGAAAATCACCATTTTTAATGGGAAAATCCACTATAAATGGCCATTTTCAATAGCCATGTTAAATTACCAGAGAATATATAAATATACATCCGTAAATTCATATGCCAACATTCATATGCCAGTTGATGGAGCATCGTGAAAAAGCGGTGCTGGCGCTTCTGACCTTGGCGTCTGTAGCCCCAGTGGCAGGTTGTACAAGAAATGGGTGCACAACTGGGTGAAGGAAATATTTAAACATGTTTAAACATTTCGAAATATTGAATGATATTGAATGTTATAACATGTATTCTGAATATACACCCGCTGTAAATTTGGATTATATCACCTACATGCAACTGCGGGTCGCTTTCCCCCGTTCGAACGGCTTCACGCCACTTGATATTGAATGTCAGGAGAACCATCAATATGACAAGCTTGAACCAGTTATTGTGTTTTTCTAGATTTTAGATGTATACCTCCCCATATCTACCCACTTTTTTTTTGCCTCAAAATGTCGGTATTTGTTACGACACATTTGTTTGTTTTCAGGTGCTTTGAAGGTTCAAACTATTGAAGGCGTAAGAGAATCCACTTTCAACCGGTATTTGAGCACAGAGATCAATGTTGTGGATGAGGCTGCCACAATAAGATCCATTGTTGACATCTTTATTCTTCGTCCTTCCGGAAGAGAAGCATCAGAAGGATTCAACGTTCTATGATTTGCCCAGCAATTTGGATGGTTTCATGGGCTAGAAATGGCGATGTTTGCTTGTTTTTTGCCATGAATTTATCACCAAACCCGTTTTGGATCTAAGTGTTGCGCCAACACCCCGCCTGACTCGCCACCGGGGCCACCGCGGAGGTATCTTCCAACTGTTCTGGCGCTGGTGGTTTGCCTCTATTCCTTAAAGATCACCAAAGATCAGGACCAGCAGATGTCGTTTTCCTGGTGAATTGTCATAGGGTTTATCCTACTTGATGATCCGTGGCGGTTCCCAGGTTTTTCAAAATGGACATTGGGTGAGGCTGGAAGTGTGGTTGGTTGTGTTGAATGCCACCTGACTGAGAAAAACTGGAAGGGCAACATTGTTTTAGGTTAGTGTGCCAGAGAGGTAACAATAACTGGTCGACAGCTGGTGCTTTGAAGCTTTTTTCCTGTACCGTACCGGGCACAACCATTTTTTCACAGAACTTGTGTCCTTGGAATCCTTTGGCTACGGTAGCGGTTGCTCACTTCCAGAGGATTGTTCAATTCTACTTTGTGAAAACGTAGTTGTGACTGATTACAGTTCACAATCTGGGGACTGACTATGTGCCTATCTACAAGTGATAGTCCTATGATACTTGATCAAGGATCCCCTTTCCCTGAGTTTTGTACTGGGCCAACTGCGGCACCTAAGCACCAAACACGCACTCTCTTGCTTATATTGTATATGTAACATCCAGACCTGCAAAGAACCATATGCTGAAAACGTATGATTGTGTTTCACACTAAGAACACATGCCAAGTAGACATAGATGTAGATAGATGAATAAATGGATGTCTATATTATATAAGACGTGGTCTACACGCAGGCTATCCTGCGTCAGATGAACAATATGATTCAACATTCCGATTGCATGGTGCTGCCATCCGCAACTCATCCTCAAATGGATCCAATAAAAAAAAACATGTTGAAACAGGATGTGTTGTTATTTTTAACAATTTTATCCAATGTCCCCGGGTACAATTCACCTCGAAGCCATCCGCAAATGTTTAAGGGTCAGCGGTTAGTCCTCAACCCTGATGGATGGTATGTCCCCATGATCCCTGATGTTTCTTGGCAAAATCCTTTTTTTTGCCACAAACCCAAACATCAAGAATTACTTTAATATGTTTGACATAGCACTCACGATTTTTTTTCACCAAAATTGTCACTCTCATCGAAGCAGCTTCACTACATCACGATTAGGCAGGAAGGACCATGTACAACACATATCCCAAATGTCGGCGAAAGTGCCCATTGTGGATGATTAGGTCGCCATGTTTGCTGAAAATCCATTCATCGCTGCTTAAACTCGTGGTGTTGAGATTATCCTCTGAAGTTACTGTTTAGAGGTTCAAAGACAAACCAGTTGACATAAAACTGACAAATGGATCAGAAAAAAACAAAACACAAGCATAAACATATTCACATCATTAACTTTGTTCATTTATAATCCAGATTACGATGTTTTTGTCGCAACCACTTAAAATGGGGGATTCCCAATAAACCATTGGTTTCAATACTCAGTCATGGCCAAATGATTTCGTTGATTTGCGGTACCCCCATTGTATATATCATAATACTTTTCATTGTACATTTTTTTTAATCTCCTATCATAGTTTCAATACTAAATAGTATTCACAGCCTCCATTTGCTTGCTATTTTCTATATATATATGTACATATACATATATATATATACATATTCTCATAATGTCATAATAATCGGTATGGAATTACTCCAATAGACTATGATAGATGTCATCAATATCAATTTCATATGTCCAATCTAAGTCCCATCGACATCAACGCGAATCGTCAGGATCTTCCTGAGCATGTGATTGGATGGGGCAAGCTGTCCGGCAACAGGTGGGACAAGTCCAGGAGCTAGGCGCTAAACGTAACTGAATGGTTAAGCTACCAAATTTGGGACTTAGAAAATTGGAACTTTCGCCTTCAAGGATATGGATGGTTAGAACTGTTAGAAGTTGAAGCTAGGCTTTGGACCAAGATAAATTGAAGTTGTTTGCCCACTCCAGCGATTAAGACCATATCAACTATAGCAAAATATTATACCAATCACCCAATGATAGATCCCCAGAACATGTCCAGCTTGGCAGGCTGGGATATGAGCGCTTGAGTTTGGATGAGGCGCATCGTCAGCAGAGTTTGACTGCTGGGCTGGTGACTCGCGGCATTGCTGCAACGTCACTGGGCACTTCTGTCTACCTTCCGATAATAGGACATAGTTATACACAACATATACATTAGTTATATATAATATGTACATAACTACGAAAAAATGGCCCAGTTAGAGATGATTTACCTGTTAAACATGTTGATTTTCCAGAGGGTAAAGTAGCATCCGCTGGTTTTGGACGTCTTGCAATTTCGCAAAACCTCGGCACGTGAGTAGCACATGTTAGCTTCAGAAATAATTGTGTTGGCCATATAGTATTGGAACAAGGTGAGTTTTTGTGAGCATTAAGGATGGCCATGTTTCCACGGGATGTTTTTTTTGGGGTTCCAGGCGATTCCTGGCCCGCAAAAAGTTGGATCTTCCATGGGTCTGTGGGAGTTGTTTCAGGTGATTGTCAGGCTCCACAGGGAGTTCCGTAGTTCCAACAGGGTCTTTTCAATGAACTCCTCATGCCTTCTTGTCACTCCAGTTCCACTAGTGTTTGTAGGGTTTCAACATCACATTCCAGGAGGCTTTCAAGTCAAAGAGAAACACTGCGAGGTTCCCAAGCTAATCCATAGGTCAAAGTTGGATAATTCAGAGAGGATGATTTGCGAGGAAAAGTTGCGGAGTTCATTTGTAGTCCCCACTCGGCCGAAGATGTTGATCCCATGCACTTGGATGTGGAATCCTTTGGCCGGATTTGGCTAGTAATCATGGAAGTAAACTCTGACATATATGGATATCTGGTTGGTAGTTTGGAACATGAATGTTATTTTTCCATATATTGAGAAGTTCATCATCCCAACTGACGAACTCATATTTTTCAGATGGGTAGGTTGAAACCACCAACCAGATATACATATATATATAATTGTATATATATATATACTCAGATAATTTCAGATAATCTCAGATATATATATATATATAGGTAGGATATATATATGGATAGATATGGGATGTCCATTGATTTCACTTGATTTGATTCTTGGATTCCAACCTGAGTTCCCCTCAGACAACGACCTCAGCTGCTCGCTAGCCGCGCCAGGATGACAGTCCGGGGAACGTCAATCCGGAGGTCGGGTCGTTTTGGGGCTGCCGGCCATGGAAAATCACCATGTTTCATGGGGATTTATCGAAGTAAACTGGCTATCTAATCACCATAGCCATGTTGGATTACCACAGGATACTTGCGACATCTTGCGACCATGTTTGGGAGGAATATCATGCTGTCGACTGAAAATCAGCTATCTTAGGTTTGCCATGGGGTGATGTCACCGACCGTGATGGCTGGTAATTTTCCAGTTGGGATGGTCTCAGGATGTCTCAGGCACACCCCAAGAGTGATAACTGGCCCGCCTCGTCCTTTTCTTGTCGTCAAAAAACACATGGAGGAGGCTTTTGACCCGCATTACACACAAACTTCTGCAAGTAACCTACCAATTGCATCATCCAATTGCTCATTTCCGCCAAGTCTTGTGGAAAAGCAACATGTATGTTGAAACTTGAAGCAGCTTTTTTGCTTGTTCCTCAAGTCCTTTAAATGGTGAAAGAAAGCTAAGCACATCTCTGGCTAAACCTCACTTGAGTAGCTCAAATGTTTTTCTAATCATATATATATATTAGATTAGAGTAGAGTAGAGCAGATTATATAGATAGATTAGAGTATAGTAGATTAGATAGAGTAGAGTAGAGTAGAGTAGAGTAGAGTAGAGTAGATTAGATAGATTAGATTAGAGTAGATGAGTTTTGATTAGGTTATATAGATTCGATGAGATAGATAGAGCCTGCCAAAATTTCTTCGGCATTTTGTTGGCGCCAAGGCCGTTGATATCCACCTGGCAGATGCCGTGTTGGTGGCCTCGGAAGGTTCCAAGGTGCCAGCATTGCCAGCGGGACCGTTGGGACGTGGCGACGTGGCTTGATGGCACGGGAGATATGTTTATAGATAACCATTAATGGCACCATTAATAGCCAGTAGGATTATAGGATGAATGGTTATATCAGTTATAATTATCTCCAATATATCCATTAACGTTTATAGATGTTTATAGATGTTTGTAGGATTGATGGAAAAATTGCCCCCTAAACTTCAGAAAATAAGGTCCCGAACATTGCTAAATCCCTTGCGAAACCATGGTTTCTTGGCGGTGTTTCACTTTTGGGGGATTCATTCTGACCCGCTCGAGATTCTGACCCGTCGTTATCTTCGATTTGCCGATAGTGTTTATTTCCCCACTGATCAATCATGGTTGGTTACACCATCATTGCATCGGTATTGGGTCTAGTATGATGATGGTATGCGGATAAACTTCGGATAAACGTGGTACTAGTATGATAATGGAATGAATATTGGGATATGCAAGATAATTGGAATTGCTGAATTTCTTGTTTTCCCATTGGTTAATCATGATTAATCTACCATGACTGAGGAATCTATTCAGAGTATGAATTGACTTTGAAGGCTCATGGTGGCTCCTTTAAGCAAATCCAGATGATTACATCATTGTGTCCGCCACTCATATGATGGCCTTATTCTGTGGTTAATCCTTGTTTGGGTCGTTAATTGGCTCTCTTGTGGCTGGCAATTTTGAAGAGGGTCTGCACTACCCTCTGGTAAACTAACATAACTATGGAAAATCACCATTTTCAATGGGAAAACTCACTATAAATGACCATTTTCAATAGCTATGTTAAATTACCAGAGGGTACCCATCATTAAAAGAACCAGTGCTAGTGTATTGTGTGTATCACGTCGTTCGATTACCATCTGGGATAGCCTGCAGTGGACAATGCCTTTCATGCAGGAAGAGAATCCATACACAGGTGATTTTCCGTTGAATCAAACATGGCAATGCAAAACCCGCAAGACCCTCTGGTTGTTTAACATATAGCAAAAATGGACCATATAGAAACAGATGATTTTCCCAGCAAAGCTCCATTTATTCCATATTGTTAGATAACCAGATGGTGCAGTTGATTTTCCCAGCTATAAACATCCATTTAGGCCACAGGGACCAGCCCTGGGGCTAGCTGACCCACCTCCTTGTCGCCATAGGTGCCGCGGATACGACTGCCCTGCGAGGTGAGAGATGTCACGATGGAGTCATGGTGCGAATTTGTGTCTACCCATGGATGAACAGTGAACCAACAAGAAATGGTTGGATGGCTTACAATTTCATACAATCTTTTATATTGGAACATCAAATTGAATAATGAAATTAATGACAAGTCACTGGATTCTTACATTTTTCTCCAATAAAGAGTCTTATGCTTCCGCTTTAGGTTCTGGGTATAATCCATTAGTAAACCACCAGCCCAAGCACCACTCAACCATTGGTTGAAACATGCGACGTCATGTGACGTCATATTTTTTTTAAGAAAAAAAGTGCTGATGAGTATAGAATTATTGGACTTTCACCCAACAAACATGGGTCGTTTTCCAATAGGAACAGTACTCAACCATGGGGATATTCCGGTCAACCGTAGGGATATTCCCTACAGCTCATAGATTGCACGTTGGTATTCTAACATAACCTGATTGGTGGTTTGGAACATGTTTTTCCATATATTGGGAATAATCATCTCAACTTACTTTCATATTTTTCAGAAGGGGTTGAAACCACCAACCAGTAACAAAGGAGCATCACCATGCTTAGTAGGCAATTCTGCGTTTCAGATGGGGGGACTTCCAGCACGTGTTTGATGACCAGAGGTGCTCATCTAGATAATTTTAAGCAAGACACGATTATACATGATTGATATAAATTATGAAAGCTGAACATTTCATAAACTCGCATTTATTATAATACTGTTTCTATTACGTTGTAATGGAGTAATAGAGTAATAGAGTAATGCATGTTAATCACAGCTGATATTTTGAATATATGTTTGATGTAGTGGTTGCTCATGTCAATGCCCGTATTTTTGCCGCAGGTGAAACTGCCTTTGCGACCCATGTTTGGGGCTCAACATCAGGTGATGGGATTCACCATGGGGATACAATCAATGGGAATGGGCATATAACCAGTGATGATCTGATTGATTGTATTGGTGGTATATAACCAAGTTTGATGGGTATATAACCAATTTTGATGGGTATATAACCAATGATGATAACCAATACAGGGTGGTTTCTTAAACATGTCTCATTACCACAGAAAAAAAGGGGATGATGATCCTCACAGAGGATGTTGCGGTGGGGATTGATCAATGATGCTGCAGGTTGTTCGATCACGATAGTCTTTGAATTAACCTCTGGTTATTGAACATAGTCATGGTATAGATGGCCCATTTATAGATGGTTTACCTATTGGAAATGGTGATTCTAACATAACCTGGTTGATGGTTTGGAACATGTTTTCCCATATATTGGGAATAATCCTCCCAACTGACGAACTCATATTTTTCAGAGGGGTAGGTATACCACCAATCAGGAACATATCAAGTCATGATTTGACTTCAAATGACAAGAACACCCTACTGACGGACCTTTGACACGCGAGGCATGTGAAGTCTTCTAAGAATGGGAAACAATACAACTTGCACAGCGACTCTACGGGGGCTTCACCATAAATCCTGGTTGAATGGGGGAGTCATCACAAAATCGGCTCGTTTATAATTTTTGGAGATTTTCAAAATTTGTTCAGATGATCAGCAATGCATGTCAAGACTGTATAAGCCTGATGAGCATCGTTTAAAGACACTTGTCATCTCTGTATCCCAGATAAACATAAATAAATCAAGTAGTCCCCATAACAAGTAATTAGTTAAAAAGGATTTGGTCCCTGCTCATATGGATGTGTGCAGTGGGGCTGTCCAAGAAGGTTTCTGAAATATAGCTAAGTGATGGATTGTGCTTGCATTGCAAAAATAATAAAGCATTTGTTGGTCAATCGAAGCCAAGAATTGACTTCAAGGAGTATCCGCAGTTTGCCAAAGTGCAGCGAGAAACCCAAAATTACCATAGTCAATGTTGTCAAAGTTTCGTATTTGGTTGAAATACCCTCTTCGGGTAATCTAAACTGGCAACGCAAAATCACCCCTTGAGACCGATATTTTTCTCATTAAAATACTAAAGGGTAAGTTACCATCCTATATATATATATA
>Ga0126342_10006631_pt1 | contig 20567 bp, 19 predicted proteins | sample Cyp1metagenome_FD_92528 | JGI IMG/M metagenome (GOLD analysis project Ga0126342, IMG submission 92528) | Coral microbial communities from Lord Howe Island, Old Settlement Bay, Australia - Cyphastrea 1 metagenome | ecosystem: Host-associated > Invertebrates > Cnidaria > Coral ...
CGGGGGCGGTCCCGAACAGGGGGTTTCCGTTCTGGTTTTTAAAGGGTTTTTTGGAGGCGGGCGTCCCCGCCCATCAAAAACAGGAGGTTTTGGCCCAAAAATGCCCCCCCCCCCCCCAGGTAAACCTGTAACCTTTTACGAGTGCCATCCGGAAGATCACGCCCCAGCACCTTCGGTGCGGGCGGATTTAGTATGGCATTATTTATATATATATATATACTATGTGTATCTATGTGTATATGTATACATACATATATATATATATATCAACATTATATTAAATATTATATGTATAAATATATATATATAGATACACATTATGAATGTGTATATATGTATATATACACACATTATGTACATGTGTATATATATATATACAACAATAAATTTCTGATATGTTCGAGATAGTGTATATATATATATGTTTACAATAATAAATTTCTGATATGTTCTGATGAAAAAAAAACATCAGTCCACCCGGTGAAGAAAATCCCTATCCTTGGATCAATTCTCCGAGCTCTCCGGGGTTCCGGCTCTTCGATTCCCACACGAGGAACCGACTCCTCATGTGGAAGCCTTGGATCAAGCTGGGAGCATGCTGTACCCACCGGTATCAAACGTGGAAAGCTGGAAAATCCCCGAACTAAATGAAGGCTTATACTAAATGGTGATTTTCCAGCAAACCATGTTTAATATTGTTTATTTACTGGTGGGTATTCAGGGTATTCCACATGCATTTGGAAGCAAACAACACTTCATTTTTGAAAGATCAGCTGGAATGAAGTTGTCCTTCCAGCATTTCAGGATTGCGGCATCACACGGTGAGGCCCTCGTAGGACTTGGTGAACTGCGGCTAACTATGATTTATGGGCGATATAACTACCGGATGGGGCCACCCAGTGATGTTTGTTGGTTTATAAACCAATATAACCTCCATGAACTAGTTCGTTATATCTACTATAAACCATAGCATTCAGCCACTTAGTTCAGGCAACTGAACGCTATCTTGGGGGGCCCATCCTGTATTAGGGGGTTTATAAACCACCAAACATCACCGGGCGGCACAGGGACAGGTCGTCAACGCGGCTGTGATTTCCTGATTTTCCTCTCAAAAAAAAACCTGAGATAAGGCGAATTTTCGGATAGATACCATATAAATATATATATATGGGGGGTTCCTAAATAGGGGTACCCCTAAATCATCCATTTTAGTAGGATTTTCCATTATAAAGCATTCAGCTATTGGGGTATCAGCATTTATGGAAACCCTCATATAATAGACATATCCACCTTATTCCACACATATCAAAGTCGCATCACATCATATTTTGCCGTCAAAATATCCGTGATTTGGGTGTAAATTCTCAATGTTTAGGAAAGTTGGTTAGACAATGTTATATATATATATATATCCCTAACATCCCTTTTATATATATATATATCCCAATTATATCCCCATTATATCCCCGTGAAATCCGTTGCATCCCACATTTCTACCGTGATCTTATCTTTCCGAAACTTGGAATTCCACCACTCAGCAGACTCAGCTCAGGGGCATTTCATCGCCCATGTTGAAGGACCGATACTGAAAACCTTGCCGCAAGGAGGGAAGCTTGCAAGGACCAGCTACTAGACAATTTCCCTGACCCTACTAAACACCGCCAGAAACCACGGTTGAGTAATTGGAACCATTCAGGGGGGAATATTGGGAGGATGGTTTTTCTGCGTTCATACTTTTTGAGTCGTTTTTTCAGTCATGTTTTGTATGTTTTGTCCTCTCCGGAGGTTTTTTCCATCAAGTATCCTCTAATCCATAGGATCCATGTATTGTATATTTGCTAACATTTGGGGTATATTGATGGTAAATGCTACCATATAATCCATCCCAAAAAATATGGTGTCAAGTTGTCAAGTTGAAAACTACTGATGCTTCAGACCCTCCGTAAAATCATTTTGTGTCAACAAAAATCACGCACTTCCGGGTGAAGCGCAAAACTTTCTGGTGCTGATAGTTTTTTTTGAAAATATATTGAAATCATTTGAAATCTATAAAAGTTATATATGTTATATGATATTATATAAGGGTACCCCCCATGTGCCCCGGCAAAGGGCTTATTGAGGAGTCTTTCACCACCATCCTGATTTTCAGTGCTTATTGGCCACTATTGTTGATGGGGTGCACCTACAAAGGAGTTGCATTAACAGAACACGGTTACATAAACCATCATCGGTTGTACGTCTATTGTTGGGTTTGCAGGGGTTTCCCATTTTGCGCGTTTGATCCAAGCCATACGCAAAACACAAATTAGTCTGCAACATTCAAAATCCGCTGAAGTAATAAAAATCCAATGGGACTCCCCAATCGTACCCCAACATTGGAAGCTCAATTTTTCCCCCTGTTGTTACAGGGACATCTCAAAATACGCTTCATTTGTTCATATTTGTATGTTTTCAACTTGATGCTTTTCACCTGTTCTATCCTTTTCTGAGATTGCCCTTAAACTTTCACAGAGTTAGATTGCTCGAGGTTATTGTTTATCACAAATTTCAGCGGCTATATGAATGCTCAATGATTCAGAATTTGATTACTTTTAGTCTTTCAGTTTTTCATGAACTTGACGAGACATCCTATGTCTTTCACGGACATCAACCCTTTGTTGCAGCTCTTGAGTTGAACTTGATTAAGGTACAATCTTGGTGGTTTGTTGCTCCCCTGCCAAAAGTTTGGATGGTAAATCCGTCAAACCCCGACACCACGAAAAGTCTAGATCTGTATGGCAATAGTCCATAATATTAATAATATTAATAATATACAAAGGCAGCAGTTGTGTTTCTTGATTAATCCATATAGATACAGTTACAATCACCATAAGCCCAACAGTTGGATACAGTTGGCCTAGTCATAACATGCCATGGCAATAACAGTTCTGGCCCTATAAACCAGTTATCAATGGAATTGTAATGATATAAACTTAACCAACTATTATGGAGCTATTCCATCCCATCATTTCACTGGTTATTTCTTTTTTTTGTCTTTTTGTTGGGCAACGATGGCAACTCAACGACCAAAAAGTCATTTGGATGGCGACATCACCCGCATCCAACGACCACACCGAGATGCGACGATGCAGGCGTTCGCTCAACAGCATCGAACCCAGGGTCTCCGACTCGTCCTGGTCGTGGCTGAATTTTCCAAGATTTACCACCTACTGTACACCATTAAAGAAAAACGTAAAAGAAAAGGGTGATGTTTCAGTTCACTGTTCAATTACCAGAGGGAAAACAAATTGAATCTTAAGGCTATAGCCAGATTGGTTGAACATCTTGTTTCTCTTGTGTTGAACGTGCGGGTTTTACCATCGACACACGGTTTTTTCTTTGCCGTGCCAAAAATACAGTGGTTCTTTTCACCAAAACGGGGGATTGATGGACAAATAGAACCAAAAAGAATTTGGCGTTGATGATTATTCACATTTTATGGAAATAGTTTATGCAAAATGTAGCCAACATAATGATCATTGATGATGAATTATTTGGAATTCACCATCAAGTATGGTTTTTAATATGTCTTCAATCAGCAACAAAAAATCGATATACTGCAGATGCGCAGGCTATACTTGATAACCGAACAAACATGGCGTGCAAGCAACACAAGCCAGTCATATGTGTTTGACCCCAATTATGACGTGAATTTGGATCATCATTGCATGGCGTAATGAAGATAAGCAGGGAAAAATCTTCTCTTTATGCTACAATGACTGGGAAATGAAGTGCTTAAGCTTAGACCATCATGACATGGGTAATCTGTTTTGGGGTATGCCGGGAAGTATAACTGAACTTTGCACAAACATGTTGACAAGGGGTATTGAAGTCATGTTCGGACGTCTGAGCACTGTTTGGGTGAAGAACAGGCCTGCATTTCTGGGGTCTGTGCACTTCTGATATATTGTAAAACAAGCTGAGCAATCAAAACTTTGGACACGTCCTGGGTCCAAAAAATCAAATGGATGCAAATCGCTACGTCCAACAATCTGGGATACCCATTGCATGACCCATGGACGGACGTCATTTGATTGTCTCCTCCTCCCGTCCACTGAAAATGCTGGAGCCTGGCGCCCAAGGGTTGGTTTTCATGGCGAATAAGCCCCAATTTTCATGGCCCGGTTTTTTGTGGACAACGAATTTATAAGAATGGTTAAGAACCGTTGGTTGATGGTTGCATCGTTAGTTTTTTGATCTCGTTTTTTTTGGCCTTTTGATAGTCTCCAATACGTACCTGAGGTAGATGTGTCTCCGCAAAGAATCATCAATGGGGCATGATGCAAGGTGGTGCCCCCTAGATAGCTAAGTTGGTTGATAACTCCAATAACTATGGTTTATAGGTGATATATCTATAATTAATGGGATTTAAAAACCAAATTATAACTAGGGGGGCACCACCTTGTGGGCTTTCAAGCAGGCAAAACTGGATCACCGGTGATCATGGATGATTGTGGGCCGATTTCACAGTTTAATGTCTAAATCATACAATGTGAGGCCCCCCAGTGATGTGAACGTTGGTTAACAAAAGCTCCAGTAACTATAGTTATTTGCGTACCATAAACCATAGTTATTGCAGTTTTGTGAACCAACTTAGCTATCTTGGGGGCCTCACATTGTAGGGATATACTGGGGACAAAATAGAGATATGCTCAATGGCAACATATTTTCTCGAAATCTGGAGCTCCTTGATGACACCTTGGCACCCTGATCTTGTGAGTCTTGATCAACGTGGATGGTGAATGCTGGTGACATCCCCATCTTGGTTGCTATCCCCATTTATCCCGTCATGTCTCATGGGTCAACTCCGACTGTTGCGGTACCCTCCGGCAATCGTGGCCAGCTGAAAAATCCCCGAAGCATAGCTGGAGGTTTATAGCTGGAAAAAGGCTGGGAGAAGCATGAGATGGATGTTCCAGCAAGCCATGTTTACCGAGGGTAAACCCATTTACAAACCCAACCTCAAGAGTTCTATAACCTTCCCATATGATAAAATGATGGTCACTTGTTGGGTCGCAGTTCTCCAAGACCCTTCAGGGCGCAAATTTGATCCACATGGCTGGCTCCTACTTAGCTAGATGGGGGACGTGTCCCCAAAGTCGGAAACCTGGACGACCTGGAAACATTTCTCTATCTTTTTGGGGCTGTAGAGAATCCCATCAAGATTCCTTTGCCAGTCCTCTGTTATCCCCACTATCTAACCATGCTTTCCCATGGCGAATCTCAAATCCTATGCAGATAAGGAACTCTTGGATAGACAAGTAAGGTTTGTCTCGCTATAGTATAATGTATCTCCACTAACTACACAAAATCACGTAGCAAACATCTTCGCCAAGGAAGGATCAACACTTATTATGTATGCATCCCTGTTGAAATTTTGGGGGGACGTCGTGACAAAATTCACATCCCAGGTGATGTAAAAATAACACTGCATGAGGCTGCTTGGGCCTCTACATGCCTCTACCACATGCAATGCGAACCCAAATGCCACCAAAAGAATAGCATGCTCGATTTTCGGGGGTCCCAAAAGTCGATCAAAACATGCTTCTAGCATGTGGGCATGTGGAAATTCCACAGGGAACTCACATGCACTTTTGCAAAAAAATATCACATATAACTGTGCAGAAAAACACTTTGCTATCTACTTTTCAGGTGGAATATGTAATTTGTGGTGGCTTCAATCAAGGCCTCTCTTTTGGTAGTGGAAATTGCAAAAGGGTGTGACCAGCAAGGTAACAGGTTACCATATGTTATCATGACCAATACCATAGCCACCAATTTTCAAATCAAGGCTTTCTCAACTCTCCCTGCTGGGTTTCACGACATGCTGCAGCCGCTGTTCCCGCAATGCTACCTGGAGAGTAGAAGAGACCCAGAAATATGGTCTGTTTACCTGCAAATCCATCAGGATAATGATGTTGTACAGGAAAGGTACATTGAGAAAGCGGTTTTAACTTTTTAAACTATACTAAGTTTTTGATTTGACGATCACACATGAAAACATTAGCATTAAATATTAAGAAGTCAGATTTGAGCAGCAAACATGAGTATCGACCCAACCATATATACTGTACTGATCGGTGTTGTCAATTCCCACTGAAGAACATGAAAGTCAATTAAGATCATCAACAGGATGGAAGAAACAACAATATTGAACCAATCAGAAACGAATTAGGTTGTTGAAGTGGAGATTTGTGTGTGCGCCAGAAATTGGTGATTTGGGGATGCCATGACACGATTTTTTGGTGGTTGGAACAATCATTCGTCCAATCAAGGGTACGTTTCTGCAAAAGTGAAGTGTTCCAAAATCTGCGTTTTCCCCATGTTAGAACACCCCCGAGTGATATCATGTGTTTGTTGCCAATCTGCGGTTCATTTTGGAGATGGCCAATTTTGGATAATTTTGGCAGATTCCGGTACAAGTGGGTCATTGGAACATATTGGAACCCCCACATCCAATATCATCCAATCCCTGTGTTTCAAGCGATTTCAAGCGTATCAGTAAGTACGGGTCAATATTGGACCCAAAAATTGATAGTTGAAGGCCAAAAGATGACCGATTGGGTGAATCCGTTGCTATAATTGACCCAAAATCAAGTACAACAATCCGGGCCTTGACCCAGCCCAGCCAGTAGCAAAAAAAGAGATTGGCTTTGTTAGCTTGGGTCGATTGAGATGGTCTCAAGGATGGGAGTCGTCTCGGGGGGATGATGCTGATAATGACGATGACGATGACGACGACGACGACGAGGAGGACGAGGATGAGGATGAGGATGAGGATGATGATGATGATGCTGCTGCTGCTGATGATGACGTGATTTCTACTAGTACAAACAATCTAATGCTCCAAAGGCACTGTTGTCTGCCGACCACCAGCTCATCATTGCCTGGAAAACTGGGAACTTGACAGAAGACCACGAAGCGCAATGTGTGCGAACCCGCAATGGTTGGTATTGCAACTCAGTCCTCTAAACACAGAAACACATACCTAGACATTCGATTTGCCCAGAATAATTGGTATATTGACCCATAAAAAGACGTACTTTACCCCAACAGTTGGAGTACACTCTCTCACTTTTGTTGTGAGTACTTTGAGGGTCTTGGTACAATCATACAATATTTCAATGTGCATCCAACAAAGTCACCGCACCCGGTCTGCGAACCTGCATCGCTTTGGTGTCATCACTGTCAAGAGCCTGCAGAGCATTAACCCAATGGTCAGTTTCCCTGTGCACCTACTGCACATTGGTTGTTTGTGGGTCTGAGACTCGTTTAGTCACGTCCTAAAGGCTATTTTCAGATATTCTCTGAATGTCTGAAGTAATGTGGTGAACCTCAAACAAACAAACATCCCAGTAAAATCAGAACCAAAGATTTCGGGGTAACTGTGCATCATCTTTTTTCTGTACTACACAATACTCAACTCCAATTGGAGATTGCTTATTAATCCCTTCCCCAATATTAAATGCACCCCAAAAGCCCTTGGCTTTGACTTGGACTACGTTATTCGGAGGATGGGGCCCGGGGTTATTGGTTTACCTCATTACATCATCAGTCAGGAATGAAGATCTGCATCTTCGAGAATATCTCAACGAAGGTCGCGTTTCTCAAAAGTCAACCCGGCATCCTCCAACACGTTGCTTCAGCTTGGGTGGTTAACAGGCACATCGACGACTCGACGACTCACCCTGGATTCGGTGATGTGGTACTTTGAAACTACATGGGGGGTTCCATAAATGGGGGTACCCCCAAATCATCCATTGTTTCTTTTTGATTGGGATTTTCCCTTACAAACCATCCAGCTACTGGGGATTCCCCATTTATGGAAACCCCCATATGTACAAATGATTAATCATCCCCTTCTACTAGCAGCAAAGCACTTGTGAATGGTTTTTAGACCCCGTTTAGGGGGCTGCTTTTGAAGGATTCTTTACAACTACCAAGCTCACTACCGCCGGCCAAGTGAAACCCAATGTGAAACCCAGGATCCATCCCTGTTGTTCTTGGTAAAAGCGAGAAACATCTCAATTGCCACTAGCAATGTTTTCCTTTTGGGGCAGTCACAAGGAACTCGTCACCATCATGTCGTTGCATTTTGGATTTTAGGGTGGATCCATGTTCATCCTAAACCATCAGTGTCTAATCTTCAGTGTCCAATCATTCTAGTCATACACGTCTTCCCTGGTTTTTTCAAACAGCATGGCTTTGTCTCAAATTTTGAATCCCAAACATTCAATGTATCATGATTTTCCCATCAAACTTAAGTTGTTTTTAGGGCATCCTCATTTTGAGACACACCCGTATGAACCAAGAAAAATACCAATATCCCATTCTTGTAGTGGTTGGTTGATGGGTATTCCGAATTCCTGTAGTTGTAACCAGATGATGTAAACCCCTACATGACCCTACAGTATCAACCATGCTCGTTCAATGATATCAGAATATTTTTAGTGAATAAACCAATGATCTTGTGATGGTTGAATTATTCACCAACCACCATATTATTCACTAACCATCCAGGTTGAATTAACCATTGTAACCAGATGATGCAAGCCAATATTATTTAACCTGGATAACATCAACCGATTCACCAACCTGACGTACGACAAACAGTTGGGAATAGTTACCCTTGCAAAACCTCATTGATATGATGACATCGGCCGCACTAAGGTCGGCCAGTGACTCATCCGAACATTTGGGTCTGCAATTCTTACTTCATTTGTATCCACTTGTTGCCAGTCAAACTACTTAAAGACCCGTTGTGGCTATCATTTGCAAATAAATACACATATATATATAATACATATAAATACATATAAATACACATAAATACATATAAATACATATAAATACATATAAATACATATAAATACATATAAATACATATAAATACATATAAATACATATAAATACAAATAAATACATATGAATACATATAAATACACATAACTACATATAGATACATATAAATACATATAAATACATATAAATACATATAAATACATATGAATACAGAAATACATATAAATACATGAAAATACATATAAATACATATAATTACACAAATACTTATAAATACATAAAAATACATGTATATATATCTGGTTTAATATATGTCAGGTTGGAATAGACCTGCCATTTCGGTCCTCTCTGAAATCAAGGCTGGGCCCATGCTCAACCACAGACCTAGGATTTAAATGTTGTTTTCATCGTTTGAAATTTGTCTAAAAAAATATTGGTTTGTCTGAAAATAGGCTACGTTTAAATCCATTGGAAAACCATGATTTTCACTATTAATTAATATCGCCGCAATATCGTGATTTTGAGGGCATACCCAAGTTTAAGAGACAACCACATCATATTTTCCACTTGATGTCTCCCAAGTCACCCAACGCCTTTCCCATCCGCTCCACTTCCACTTGCAACGCTCGCTGCACTGCCCGGTCAACCTGCAGTACTGGAACCACAAACATAGGGCCTTATATGTGCCATGGTCAAAAATGGATAAAAATTGTATTAAATATAAAAAGGATATAAAAGGCATGGTTGTCTATCCGGTAGTGGGATTAATGGTTTGGTGACCATATAGGCACTGTCCCAAGTCTCGATCATGGCGCATATAAAAACACAATGCTTCAAATTTGCAACATAAAATTCAGCACCAATTAGATCACCATGATCAAAAAAAACATGTTTCCATAAACTGGTGATAATATATTTAGCTGTTCAATGTTTAAACATGGGAAAACACACCGCTCACGATGAGTGTAAGATTGACAGTTAAATAATTATTGAATCATGCATATTGCATATTGAATACATTTGAACACTCATGATCGTGAATGCATGCAGTTTGCATGTTTTTCACTTTGCGAAGGTTACCCTCCAGGATGTGTTTGGTCCCCCCAAACGGTCCCACCCAATAACAAAGCACAAACACAAAAAACGGAAGCCGTCCTCCGATTCAAACATGGAAAACACCAACTTCAAGCGGTTTGATGTAACTTAGCATACAATTTTCATTCAAACTGGAACATTTTGGAAGCACATGGTCGTGACTAATCTCCACGCGGAATATCCACAAGCTTCGTTTGGAGCCTTCAGCCACAACTGCAACGCCATGGAGGCATGACCTGCATGTGCAATCTAATCTATGTACCCCACAAGTAGCAGGCACCCCGATGTGTTATTCATGTTTGTATATATATATATATATATATATATATTTCAATTTGCACACCAATAATTTGACTATATCTACATTTAAGTTGAATATCTCCAAAATCTAGGATACACTAAATTTCATTGCTTCCGACAGGATTGAAACGGGGGCACGATGGGATGCAAACAGAAAGGGCGCGGTGAATGGTAGCTACTAGTTGGATTCCCAATCGGTGAATGGTTTCCCAATATACCACTGACTATCTTCTTCCACTGGGAACACATACATATGTGTAATCTATATTTATCTCCATGAGACCAAATACTAAGAAGTCATACTTCAATCAAACCATATATCAATCTTTCTGGCCATCTATGCATCTATCTACCTACCTACCTACCTATCTTTCTACCTATCTACCTACCTTTCTTTCTAATCCCTTCCGCCTAATACTAAACGTCCCAAATACTAAAAACAGGCGTCCATCTCCAGTTTCAGAAAATTTCAGATTGGCCAATTTGACTTTGAATTGATTCTCTTTAGAAAACAATTCAAAAATAAAGCTACCATTTGTGGGTTTTGCCCCCTAATAATAAAAACCTAGTTAACCCCGGGGTGTTTATTATTAGGGTCCGTCCGATTTTTTCAAATCTTTATTATGAATGGTTTTAATTTTATTAATAAGGTCCGCTTCGAAATCCAATTTTTGGCAATATTTTAATCGCGTTATATAAAGAAATTTAATTGATTTTGAAATCGGAAAAATAGTTTTTATTATCAAGGGTTTAATTTTATGAATAGGGTTCCCTAATAATTAATAAATACCCCGATGCTAAAAATTACCTGCCGTGTTTAGTAATAGGGGGGGACGTTTAGTATTAGGAGGAAGGGATTATTTGTCTCTCTATCTATCTATCTGTCTATCTGTCTTTCTGTTTGTCTATCTATCTTCTCGTCTATCTTTCTGTCTAGCCTTCTATCCATCTATCCGTCTATCCATGCATCCGTTCTACCTTTATTGGAGCACAGTCGACCTAGGCCACTTTGCCGTCGCGCAATCCTGCTCAAGGAATTACGCGTACGAAACCGTGCAGGGCCGCAACTGCAGGCACAGCAGGACCATGCTGGACTTATCAGCGCCTGTTGTCACGAGATCTGCAACAAATGCAGCATGCCATATGAGTTTTTCTGGAGTCAACCCGAATGCTTTTTTGTTACCATGTTGTGGTTTGATTGTCTGTACGTTCTGGCAAAAGATTTGTCCGTTCTGTGGCGGGAGATTGAAATTTCAGGACCAAATCAATGGAAGGTGCTCTGTCTCTGTCCGGGGACCCATCTATACTGTTGACGTTCAATTCTAGGGTCCGAGTTTTGCTTAATATACATGTCGATCGTGAATGCATGTCTTTGTAGAAACACATGTATGTCCCTGTATGTCCCTGTATGTCCCTGTATGTCCCTGTATGTCCCTGTATGTCCCTGTATGTCCCTGTATGTCTGTATGTCCCTGTATGTCTGTATGTCTGTCTGTGTATATGTGTATATGTGTATATGTGTATATGTGTATATGTGTATATGTGTATATGTGTATATGTGTATATGTGTATATGTGTATGTATGTATGTAGGTAGGTAGGTAGGTAGGTATGTATGTTACACATTATACAAAATGATTGTAAATCCGTTTATATTACATCGACAATATAATTTATATATATATACATAAATAAATAAATAAATAAATATATATATATATATATATTTACACATGGTCATTACATACTCAAAAACTGCATGTATATTAACATATTATCGAAGGAAGTTTAGAAGTCAAACTTCAGACAATATTATGGACAGATGAAAAGCAGAGATGGGAAGAGTCAGAGAAGAGAAGAGAAGAAGAGAAAAGAAGAAAGAAGAAAGAAGCAAGAAGAAAGAAGATCAAAGAAGAGAAAGTCAGAAGAAAGTCAGAAGAAAGTCAGAAGAAAGAATGTCCAGGTGGGCGAAAAGGTAGCAAAGTCACGAAACACTGTGTTTTTTCCAATGATTTGTGGCTCCGGAGGGTCGAAAAGTAGGCTCGCTTAAAGCGGCGGGTGCGGAGCCATCTGGCCAGACGAGAGACGAAAAGTTGCACGCCATTGTGGCTCGAAGCACATTTGCAAGTGAAAAAGTTACCAAAAAAATCACGTCCGGACCGTCCGGAGCACTTTTGGAAATTGAGATGTCAAAAAAGTGCACGCCGCTGTGGCGCGAAGCACGTTTCCAAGTCAAAATGCACAAAACACACCACGCCCGGACCACTTTTGGAAGTTGAGATGTCGAAAAAGTGCACGCCGTTGGGGTGCGAAGCACATTTCCAAGTCAAAATGTACAAAGCACACCATACTCGGACCACGTTTGGAAGTTGAGATATCGAAAAAGTGCACGCCGTTGTGGCGTGAAGCACATTTCGAAGTCAAAATGTTAAAAGCGCCACATGCTGGGACCGCTTTCGGACCGCTTTTGAAAGTTCAGATGTGGTTTTGCGCAGGGAATTCTGCAACGTGCGAAAAGTGAGCAAAACATGAGGGTTTTGCAGCATTTCCAAAAGCGATGGCAGCGTGGGACATTTGAAGAGGATCTGGAAAGAGGAATTACGCGTGGCAGGGGCAGTACAAGAGACATGTTCATCAGAGATGTTAGGTGGTCAGGGCGCCAATTTCCTGAGAGGGGTTGCATTTTGGAGCATCAGATCTTCAGGTTTGCTAAGATGATTGTGCGTGACAGGTGCAGCACTTCGTCTGACCTGGCATCACTTTTGCCTGGCAAGTGCAGCACTTTACACAGATGGAGTGGAAAATCGCAAAACGCATTGGTACGTGGCCGTCAGCTCTGCACTCAACTTTCCATGAAGGAAGTCTCGCAGAATTGCTTCGTTTTTGATGTTGTCAACTTCGAAAATTGAGGACGTCTCGCAGACATGTTTCGTTTTTGATGTTGTCAAGTTAAAAAAATGGAGGACGTCTCGCAGAATTGTTTCGTTTTTGACTTTGACAAGTTCAAAAATTGAGGATGCCTCGAAGAATTGCTTTTTTTTGATGTTGTCAAGTTCAAAAATTGAGGAAGTCTGGCAGAATTGCTTCCTTTTCAAGCTTGCAGATTGCAGATAGACAGATAAATGGACAACTACAACTACAACTACCACTACGCTACACTACTACTACAACTACAAATGCAAATAAACTACGCTGCACTGCACTACACTCACTACACTAATTACATCTAATTACACTACGCAGGTAAAAATATCAATGTTCCAAACCATGTCTTCCAAAACACCAGCTGGACGCAGCAAGCACCGACTTCCAGAAATCTTTCCCCCAACTAAACTAAACGCAACAAAGCAAGTGAACGCATTGAGTTTCCAAACTGGGTGTAATTACACTACAACTACAACAACTACTGCGACCACAGCTACAACAACAATATCAACTACACCACAACACGCTACACTGCACTAATTACACTGCAGTACGCTACAAAGACAAATGCAACTCCAACTACACTACAATACACAACACTACACTACTACACTACACTAATTACATTACATTACGCTACAACTACAGCTGCAACTGCAATTCTAACTACCACTAAATTGCTCTGCACGACACTACACTAATTACACTACACCACAGTACAACTACAACTACACTACCTTACACTACGCTACACTAGACTACACTACACTATACCACACTACATCCAGCAGTTGTGGTGATGTGACCACTGCAACCATTGCCACCACTCCAAAAAACCCAACTCCAACCACCTTTCGGTCCATCAGTGGATTCGCTCTGCCATCCGTGATTCACAACAACCAACCTCTCCTGTAAGTTTCCTATTTTTGAAACTTCCGCCACCGCCTTGTGCGGTACTACTGGTATATAATGTATATACATAGAGAATCTATACCCATGTATATTTTATGTATGTCAATACATACATACATGTACAATGTATTGTATGGCAATGTATTTACATATCTATATCTATATATAATATATTTATACGTATATATACATATACATACTCAATCCTTGGATTCTTTGTGTGTAAGTCACCCCACATTTATTGCTTGGGGCCTGGGACTTTGACAAAAACTCTGGGATAACACGCATAAAAAGGGGTTTCATTACACCGAGGGAAAGCACTGTTGTCTTTACATCAAACCCTTCATCCATTGAACAATGGCGGTCATGAAAGTAGTTAAGTAGTAACAACCGTTTTTTTTGGACCAGTTCTGGAAACGCCGTTGGTTACACCTGGAGCTTGAAGCACATTAAAAAAAGTGGTCAACCACTTCCAATCTGGCAAAAAGGATCAAAATCACCCATGAAAAATCCCATTCATCTGTTCATTTCCCCATACGGAAAAACCCAACGCTTTATCCAGTGAGGTCTCACGTGCCTAACTCAATATTCAATAATGTTGGCAAATATCCATGGTACATCTTGGCAAATGTAATCTTGTTCAGTAATTCTTGGCAAACAAATGCAAATTCATCACTCGTGGAACATACAGGAAGAGGACAATGTCATCCCTTGGACGTCCCTTTTGAGCATTCCCCAATGTGAAGGCCTCAGCAACTGGCACCAGATTTAGGCAATATGCCCGGATCATGTTGCATTTAGGAAAGTGGAGATGCAATTCCCCACAACGCAGGAACCTCCCAACAACGATTCTCTTGGGTTTCAATCTCTTGGGGGAGTGGTGTCAGGAAGAATCTTGGAACATCTTGGAACCATGTAATCCTCGAATCTTGGAAGCTGAAAAACCCTGGAATCCTGGAAACCTGCAACCTGGGCCCTTGTAAGTGTGGACCCCTGCAACCTTGAAACCCTGCCCCGTATTTGCCAGTTTGTATAAGTCGTGGATAATTTGGATAATCCTAATTTTTCTGTATGGCAAGTATACTTGTCAGTATCCACCCCAAATTGACCTGAAGCAGTGTAAACAAACCATATGTCGATACGCGTCAATGGTATGGAATATGATCTGGCTATGTGTTGGATTGGAGGTCCTCAATACGTGTTAAACAGTCCATGTCCAGCTGCTCCAGCATCCAATAACCCCCATATCTATGCCCATTGTCAAAGACAACTAAGGGACCTGTGCCACCTGCGCATTGGGGATTGCTATGAATGTCAGCCATCCAACTCTCCCAAACAAGCGCATGGCCACATGATGTGGGACGATTTCCATCCTCAACCATCATGACATTTGCCAAGTTGTCCGTGCTTTGAATCCTTTTTAAATATTTCAATGCCCATGTTGGTAGTTCGATGGCAATACTGTTTGAAATTCTCACTTTGTATGAAGCAAATCCCTGTGTTTGACCCTAAAATCTATCTTTATTGTCCCCAAAAACCTCCAAACCGTTTTCCCAACCTGCCAACGGGGCCGAATCGGAACGACTCAGGCGAGTCTCCTTCACCTGCCAGCATCCAACCCCAAGACCTTTCAGGTACTCTTGGGATATATATATATATATGTATATATATATATGTACATGTATGCATTCAGGGGGGCCTTTCAATATCAAAGATAAGCCAAGACCAGCCAAAGGCATTGGACATTATTGATAAATTATGCTTGATTGAATTTGATTGATGATTTTTTTTGGGTCAACAATCTACCCTTTAGATATCTTGGACCATCATAATCCATGAGCTGGGAGTCACCATTAACAAACCAATGTGTTTGTGAAATCATTGCGAACATATTTTGCACCTGGTCGGTCATTGAGGTGCCCACTATTTGAAGACGTATCAGGTGTTTACCACATTAATTTGGGGGATACCACATGGTATACAATAAACATCAATAGACCAGACAGTTGTGAGATCTACAAGCTAAACTTCGAAGGCCATTCCTGTATTCCGAAAGAATACGAAATAATGATGTTCAGCGGGATACAGCAAAGGCCTTTCTGCCGAACTCCTGAACATGTAGCAATATAGATCACCTATCTGCCTATCAGTGAGTCAAAGCCCCTGTGAAATACCAATTTCAGGAGAAAGTTGGTTTAAAAAAAACGCGACATGGGAATGCCATGTCTTTCGATGGAATTCCCACCTTTCTTGGTTGTATATGCATGAGCTCTCATGCGTACGAGCCAAAGGCTCTTGGCCTTCAGTTCTTGATCCATTCCTACTATGTATCTGTAGGAATTTTCATGTCAGTGCCCATAGCCGCAACGGATTCCCCAATGTAAACATCAAACGGATCCTAGGGGTTTGTCAGAAAACTCTGAGAAAACCACCAATTCCTGCGGTTTACAGTATGACTTTCTACTTTAAAGGGCTGTAAAGCGAGGGACCATCACCCATTCTTTAAGGACACTGTCCCAACTCACATTGTCGCTGCAATTGTCGCTAGATGTGTCCTGTTAACTATCCCCATTATGATTGTTTATCTACCACCCTTTTGATGAACAATATCACGTTTTTCATACCCCGTATATATATATACAATGTTACATAGGATCCATGTATGCTATATATGGTAACATTTACCATCAATATACCCCCTTTATGTTAGCATATATACCAGCACCATGGATCCATGAAATGACCCCCTCTCTGTCTATGAAATGACCCCTTATTTCACTATATAATGTATGTCGAAGCCTTGTTTCCTAACCATTCCTCATCAATACTTGAATCCTCTATGAAACGAGAACCTAGGCATTAGACTCACCAAGCATGTGCCCCAAACATAGATACACACATCTTCCAGCATTTAGCCCTCTATTGAATGACCTTAAAAAGTACCAAAAAACGCATTTCATAGTGACCAAGGCTAGGCATTCCATAGGCATTCATTGACCGGGAATATGGATCCTATGGGATATACAATGTTATATATAATATTCCTGTCATATCAACGTCGTTAATAACGTCGAGCGTTGCGTTTAGACATCCAATCAGCCAAGCTTTTTCCAAGCTCCCAAACTCCCATGTCCACGCGCATGGACTTGGCCCGTTCCACAGCCTCCGGTTTGGGGCGAAATGATTGGATGATCCTGGATGATTCGAATCATTGGATTGGTTTTGTTGGGGACATTTTAACCGGAACCCCCCATATTTCATGGTAAAAACCATGGTTTCTGGTTAATATTTTCAAAACAAAACCAATCCAATGATTCGAATATATCTTTCAATTTACTATAAAATCAGGGGGTGAAACTGGTGAAACCCACAACATATCCATAAAGATTTTGTTTTATAGGGGGGATGACGCGATTTTAGGGAGGTATGAGACGAGTATATATTCTGATCTATTCTGATCGTGGAGGTTGGACTGATATATATATATAATAACTAACATACAACTATTCATATACATACACGCATTTTTTTAATTCAGTACAGAGCAACATTGCTGGAACCCCCTAAATCTGGAAGTTGAGAAACAATTTTCGAGCGGGTTAAACACCCTGCTTTAACAGGCTCACAGTATTGGTGGAACTTGGATTAGACCTCTTGGAACTGGAAAATGTCAAGGGGCTTTTTTTTGGAAGTGATGGAATCACCGTGTGCATCCACTTCTCCATTTGTCCGAGATCCACTTGGTTAACGGCTCGAAGCCAAGCTTTAGGGGACCAAAGTGGCAATATTAAGAGTACTAAGATCTTTCCTAAACTTTAGATTCGCAAAAAAATGCTGCGTCGCAACATGTTCTTGATGAGCATTTTTCATTGCCAGTGCGATAGGTTTTCCTACCTTTCAGGCGTCAACATCTGGCTGAATTCTAGCGACTTCCTGGTGACGCACGTCGATGCAATCTAGCAACATGAATGAATACTACTTGTGGCCCATTGCAAAACATGCAGTTGTGGCCCTTAACAGTTGTAAATGGGATTAATTATGATTTACAATCCCTACTGACCCCTATAGCATAACTAAGGTGTTCTATCATTATAGTCACATTTATAACTACTGTTAAGGGCCATCACTGTGGCAAGATAGACTTCAAACAACAACTTGCAGGTTGTATGCACTATCTTTTGAGTTTTTCTCCACCTAGACCCAACGTTCTCCAACCAATGTTTCCAGCATGCTGGCAGCTCCTCTGCACCCAGTATTTTCGACAGAACCAATAATCCTATATGCTCTATCCTCTGGTAATTTAAGATGGCTATGGAAATGGTCCATTTAGCTATGATCATTCAGCTATCAAGTGATTTTCGATAGCTATGTTAGTTTACTGGACTATATGCATGGTATATCTATACACATACTTTTAGTCCATGTTTGGGGTGCTCCAACATATTTGCAGAATCTGCAGATATCGTTAGTATTGACCACATGGCTATAGTTGGTTGATGGATATTGATCATTTTTAGTGGGTAAATCACCATTTTTAGTGGTAAGTACCCTCTGGTAAACATACAAAAAACGATGGAACATCTCCATACATTTTCAATGGGTAAATCTTTGTTGAGGCTAACTGGTCCAAAAATTCCTGGGGATCGGAGACTGTTTACCCCTTTGAAATATGATGCAGTGAAAGTCAGTTGGGATTATGAAATTCCCATGTTTTTTGGAGGAAACCCCTAGTGAAATACACATTGATAGTCGAATGCGTCAAATGACACTGAAAAATCTCCCTGTTTTGACAGTTCCCCTTCTTTCACAGCTGAATACCAGTTTTTGTCAGGGTAAATTGGCAGTTTTGAAGGTTGTATGATGATGCGGTGGATGGTTGCGAAATCCTGCATCACCAAAAGGATGGTTGAAACCCTACTCATAAATAATGGGATGTTTACCACCTATCAACTGGTGCAGGATTTCGCAACCATCCACAGTGCTTCCAATTTCCTCAAGGCCCATGGTGCCATGTCAGGAGGGTGGATGCCCAACGAGGCGTTCCGGATGTCCTGCCTCGGAATAAGATTTCAAGATCTGATATAACACGCCCCAAACATGATATATCACGTCTGATATGTATATATATATTGATTGGAGGTATATCTCCTATACAAATACGATATCTCAAAATCCAATATCTTGAGATATAGCAATCGGCCATGTATGTTTCAAGATCTGATTGTAAGTGGTAAAGTGTTATATATATTTTCGGGTGTTGCTATACATATATACACATACAAATATAATATATATAATTTTATGTATATTATATATTAACTATATATATATATAATATTATATATAATATTATATATATAATATTATATATATGTATAATATGATTGTTAATATGTTATTGGGACCGGTGGTTTTGGGGTGGTTTATCTTGCCCACAAACATTTCTGGTTGTAATTCCCTTCAGCCATAGATGGATAGGTCCAAAGGTCCAAGGGCCTAAGGGGTTTCACCAGGCTTTCCATTGGAGGGCAACTGACTTTAGGGCTGGTTCATGCTATCATCAATGGGAGATCTCCAGGGTCCTAAAATGGAGGTACGTTAGTACCATATTTCTGTCCATATTTTGGGGGTATATCCCCTTACATAGCCCTAAAAAATAGGCCTTATATATGTTAGGTACCTCCAATTTAGGTTCCTGAAATGGCCATTGATATCACCTGATGCCCAAAGTATCCAAGAGTATGAACTGAACGTCATTTGGGATCTCACAACCAGTTCATGTCCTGCTGTCCCTGATCAGTGTGGTTCCATTATGCCTTTGCTGAATTTCACACGGGGCACTGAGAGCATCAGGTCAAAACAAAACATGATTCCAATTTTTGAAGGTATGTATCACCCCTCCAACTAATAATTTAATAGACCCTGCCTTGATCAAGACCACTTTTCGCATCTTTCCCGTAAGAATAGGGGGTAATTCTCATGGTCTGCTTGCTGGGATGGTTTTCCTGAAGTCAAAGGGGGATTCCCAACACAAAATAACCTTCCATGTGAGCTCTGAAAATAGGCGACCTCCAATTTCCAATGGATTTTCCAGCCTCATTGGCGATTTTTCAGAGGAATTATATGAATAATGGCTATGTGTAAATTCTCCCATGGTTTTTCCTCTTAAAATGATCAAATTCTATCCCATATCCCCAAAAATCTTCAGACCAACCAGCCAGCCTTGGTTTTTTACGTCACCAAGGCGCCAGATGTCCGTGAGCTTGCTGGCCACCTCATGAAGGCTCGTCCGCCAGCTTCCACAAAACTCCTGCCATGGGCGCCCCGGCGCCGTGGATCAGGACCAGGACCAGGTGGACCAGGCGGATCCAGGTTTTTTCCCCACCTGCCAGGTGAGGGTTGTTAGATTTTATGTCAGTTGCCTCCTCGTCCTCCTCCTCCTTCTCCTCCTCCTTCTCCTCCTCCTCCGCCTCCTCCTGCCTCGTCCTCCTCTCC
>Ga0126342_10006632_pt1 | contig 20567 bp, 27 predicted proteins | sample Cyp1metagenome_FD_92528 | JGI IMG/M metagenome (GOLD analysis project Ga0126342, IMG submission 92528) | Coral microbial communities from Lord Howe Island, Old Settlement Bay, Australia - Cyphastrea 1 metagenome | ecosystem: Host-associated > Invertebrates > Cnidaria > Coral ...
AAAAAAATCGGATTTTGGATGTAGGCCCCTGGTGCTTACATTGGCAAAATCGGGTGGCATGTAGGCATCTGGAGCTAACATTGTCGAATGTTGATCATATTTGCACACGTTGGAGCCGTAGGGCATGAATTTACTTAGATTTATGATTTATTTTTGATATGTGAACGTTTTACACAGTTTGTGGGGATTTACCATATGAGACAATCTCCTTCTGCACAATGCTACTGAATCCTCTATCATTTATGCTGCAGCTGGGAAACTGATCCTCCAAATTCTTATCTGTTTCAACCGTGTCAACCCATAAGAATATGAATCATTGCGGATCATCCTCTAAGTAGTTATGGCTGAAACAAATACTTCAAAGCACCAACCAGTTGTAGAATAAACATATTACCAGGTACCATGACACACCATTTAAATCGTCCATGGCGACAATTTTCACGTGGCAGTCCCTCCCTGGGGTCTCTCTCACCTGAATCAAGTGCTGATCCATTCGCCGACCCGAAATGGCATCGTACCACGCCTGGATCATTCGGGGGATCTCTGGGGAACGGACCCCAGATGACACACCCATGATGTCAATGGCGGCATAAGCCGAGATTTAAATCTCGGTCAATTTCGAAAAAAAAAAAACAGGCAAGGTTGAAAGTAAACCAGCCAACCTGTGGATAATTCATACAGAAAACCCAGTTGATTAATTTGGACTCCTCACCAAGACTAAATTATGATATGCTGTTTTGAACCGACCAGGGTTTATGAATCCAGGGTTGACGTTCAAAACGAAAGTTAAAGTAATGCACTCAACAGGCATAAACTATATACCTTGGGCATTGGGATTCTCTATCATGAATAGTATTATTGATGACATTGCGTGATCCTTGCACATTTCTTGTAGCTTTAATGTTGAAGGGTTTCCTCTGAGACCAGGCTGTACAAATCATCCCAATCAACAGCGGCTAGTCATGCCTGGTCTATAATACATAGATCCATACACGTTGTGCCATCCCGATTCAAGAAGGTGGCACTCACAGGGCAACGTTCCAGCATCTTCCATCATATCTACGCCTACGCCTTTCCATAATATGAAGGTTGGAAGCGTTCAACAACAACGATATGCCACCTGACAACAACAACAGCAACAACAACAACAACTACTACTACTACTACGACTACGACTACGACTACTACTACTACTACTACGACTACTACTATTCCTACTACGCCTACGACTACGACTACGACTACTACTGCTACTACTACTACTACTGCTACTACTACTACTACTAATATTACCAAACTAACTGACTAACTCACTAACTAACTAACTAACTCACTAACTAACAAACTAACTAAGCAACTAACTAACTAAGCAACTAAGCAACTAAGTAACAAAGTAACTAACTAACCAACTAACTAACTAACTAACTAACTAAGTAAGCAACTAAGCAACTAAGTAACTAAGTAACTAAGTAACTAACTAACTAACTAAACTAAACTAAACTAAACTAAACTAAACTAAACGAACTAACTAACTAACTAACTAACTAACTAACTAACTCACAAACTAACTAACTAACTAACTAACGAACGAACGAACGAACTAACTAACTAACTAACTAACTAACTAGTTGACTAACTAACTAGCTAGCTAACTACCTAACTAACTAACTAACTAACTAGCTAGCTAACTAACTAACTAGCTACAGTAACTACAGTAACTAACAAACTAACTAAGTAACTAACTAACTAACTAACTAAACTAAACTAAACTAAACTAAACTAAATTAAACTAAACTAAACGAACTAACTAACTAACTAACTAACTAACCAACTCACAAACTAACTAACTAACTAACTAACTAACTGACTAACTAACTACAGTAACTAATTAACTAGCTAACCAACTAACTAACTAACTAACTGACTGACTGACTAACTAACTAACTAACTAACACTAACTAACTAACATTAACTAACTACCTACCTACCTAACTAACTAACTAACTACCTAACTAACTACCTAACTAACTAACTAACTAACTAACCAACCAAATAACTGACTAACTAACTACCTAACTACCTAACTACCTACCTACCTACATACTTACCTACCTACCTACCTAACTAACTAACGAACTAACTAACTAACTAACACCAGCAGCAGCCGCAGCAACAACAACATCATCATCATCATCATCATCATCATCATTCTCCCTACCACAATGGCCTCAACTTGGGCGGGTGTAGCCCCACTAACACGCCAGGATCGCCATTCGTTGGTTGTATATTCTGTTGTGTCCCATGATCTCGCCATGAAATCCCCGTTAAATCCCTCATGGATGATAAATGTCCAATATATTGGCTAGGAATATCCCAAGGCCATATCCCAGTAAATATCCTATGACAAATCCACGTACAGTAAATCAAAATTGACAATTGGAAAAGGCATGCAGGAAATCCCATTCTATTATATGTGGGGGTTTCCTGAAATACCAAAATCATCCATGTTAATGGGATTTTCCATTCTAAACCAACATTTTTGGATACCCCCAGGGTAGATGTTCCCTCAAACCCAAGCCCGATACAGCGCAACCCTGCCTGGCCAGAAATGGCTGGAAGTGGTCCAGGACAATAACCTCTGCCGAAGCTGAGTGATACACTTTAGGTTAGTATTGGAGAGGGGTGACCCATGTGTACGTATATCAACATGTGTATATATATCTATATACACATATATTCATATGTACATATGTAACTGTATATATGTATTTATGTATGTGTATATATGTATGTATATATATATATATATGCATATTACTGTATTCACATGTGTTTATGTATATCTATGTCATCATTATCCTTCATTATCCTTACATACATGTACATACATTTACATACAGTATATATTCATATGTCTATGAATACATCTCAATTCATCCAAGAGTTGAGTAAAAATGACTGTACGTCACTGAACGTAGTACATGATCAGGGAAGCCAAGGCCCTTCTCAAGGCTAAAGTTTTGCAGCTGTCTTCTCATGAAACTTATAGGGACATGCAGACATGGGGACATGCGGAAACTGTCAATGCAAAATTGTTGCAACTGTGTACGTCAGAAATACCATCGGATTATATCGGATTGATCAGTCAATTTCAGTCAGTCAAGTGGATCATCTTCCCGACTAAGGAGGGACCGGAAAAAACACATATTGAAGAAACACCGCATTTCTAAAATATTTCTAAGGTATGCTAATCTGAGTATATAATGATATCTGAGTATCTCAGACTTTGAGTGTACGATCATCTGAGCAATGCCCACATTCAAAAAGACTGTCCGTCACCCCCATCAATGACCATTTGCTGATTCGTGGACTTTCCCCGCCCTAGCGGTAGAACCTCAAACAATATATATACCATTATAAATTATATACCATCAATCAACATGGCTCAACTGGGCATTGATCTTCTGGCTGGCATGTTTGCCAAGTCCACACGTTAAAATGAACATAACTGGGTGCCTAGAAACCACTTTCAGAATTTCAGACACAGCCCAAATCATATTGTTGGTGATATATCAACAATAATCATCCTACCATGACTGGGAATGGTGTATAACACCTATTTATGGTGATGACTGGAGGATGGTGCAATCTCTCCCATTTCTCCACATGTTGTCATATCTTCGTTGTGTTTACCCTCTGGTAATACAAAAAACCTATGGAACATCACCATTTTTTATGGGAAAATCCACTATAAATGGCCACATAACTATGGAAAGTCACCATTTTTTATGGCTAGATCAACTATAAATGATTTATAAATGGCCATTTTCAAGTTCGCAAACTGTCAGCTGTTGAGGCGAACGTCTTCTTGTTCGCCCTCGTTGTTGGCCGAGGCACTGGTGAGCTCATGAAGGCTACTGTTGGCCTTGTTGTTCACGAAGACCTCAACAACTGAGGTCGTCAGTTGGGATGATGACATTCATATGATGGGGAAAATAATCCATTCATGTTCCAAACCGCCAGTATACATTGTTACATAGTATATGAAAAAAAGCACATAATGACCAATGATCTAAGACTTCATAATCATCACCTCATTAGTGTAACATTAGATATTGATGGATTGATCAAGCTACAAAATTAGATATTACACATTATGTCAATGATGATCAATGATTGATGGATATCAATGAAATGTAACACCACCTCTGCAAGCCACATCCATCACATCCACAAGTTCCAGCAGCTGCCGTCAAGGTGCCCATGCTTCGTGCTTGCCGGCGTCGCAGGCACGCGTGAAAATCATCTGATGTTCGTTGAAGCTCTTCAACTGGTCAGTGGATTCAAAAGGTATATGTATAATTATATTATATGTATATATATATTATACATATTATACATCTTATACATATTATACATATTATACATTTATACATATTATACATGTTATACATATTATACATATTGTACATATTAAATATCATTATTATATATAGATATAATTATATGAATACATAGACTTAGAATGGCTATGGAACATGTTCAAAAATGATTGATTTAGATTGAAATATGGTTCCTATCATGGTTCAGCATTGTATCTATGGCTATATGGATTGGTTTTTTAATAGCACAGAGGGAGGTGCAAATTTCGCCTTCTGGGATTAAAATGGCTATGCCTCATGATTTGATGGTCGAACTAGTCTTCTTGGATCGGAGACTAGTCATGGGTCAAGTCGCATTGGGGATACACCAAAATTTGAATGGTTGATGCACTTAACAAGTCTTAACAGTTGACTCCATGGGTCAAAAAAAATGGTCAGCATCAACATGGCTACCACCGTGGTGACCAAAGGAGAATTTGAACTGATCTGGAAAGGCTCCATGACGGTCCACTGCCATGCCACTGTTCGCATCTCCCGGTAGTTGCGCCTCTGATGCACCTGCTCCGATTTGGTTCTGCTTTCTGATTTTATTGAGGATCTTGATGTACTGATACCTTAGCTGGTGGTAGCTGGTGTCTCTGGGAAGCATTGACTTTGATCAGAAATAATGTGGTAAACCGTAAACCCAATAATTCATAAACCATCCAAAATAGAACACCATTTCTATGGGTGCTATAAACCATCCCCAGTCATGGTAGGTGATGCTTATGGCATTCGCTTTCCCGACATGAACCGATCCCATGGAAAATTCCTGGGATCGGCGGTAGCTGGAAGATGCGCTGCATCTGGGTGGCTGCCAGGTATCCTCTTTGAAGTGCGATTGCCACATGGATTCCTCGGCTTCGATGGTATCGAATTTGGCAATGGACCACATCAAACAATTGAAACCACCAACAATCCCTCTATTCAGATGTCGGATGTTTGTCTATGTCTGGGAAATAGGCTACCCCAAAATCCCATGGTTGATCATCATTTCCATTTAGTTCACCTCTACTAAATGGTGTTGGGCTGGTAGATACCCGCAATGAATTCTATGTTGTTTATTATACTCATGATTTTTCATTATCCGCCGAAGATGTACTGACTTCTTGGTTATGAAATGTTACAAGTGTGGGGTGTGAGTGGAGTGGGGCGAGGAGGGGTGGGTTGAGGAGGGGGGGCTAATAACGTTCTGTTGAGTTGCTTTCTTGCAACAAGCTCTTCTTCGATCGCTCTTAAATTAGTTTTCCCAACCTTGCAAAATACTAAGGCCGTACTAAATGAGTCCTTAGGAAAAGTAGCACAGGGGTGCTGGCCGAGAAACCATAGCAATGCCGAGTGTTTATGGCCGAGTGTTTATTATTGGGTTCTACGGCCAAGAGTTTATAGCAATATCAATGATTCTACGGCAGAGGGTTTATAGCAATGTCCACTCACGATTATCACTCACGATTTCTCACGATTTTTCAAGCCGCTATGTGTATCTTTTTACGGCCTTTAATTACGAACCTTTGAGGGCCCTTGGGGCGTGCTTTTTAGGGTCCTGCTCACGATTACTCGCGATTCAGGATGTTATGGCAATGTTCCTTTTAAATTTTAGGCCTTTTAGGCCCGAGACCTCAAAAGGATTCAAAAGGGTACATCTAGAGAATGTTATTGCAGTGTTCTTTTTGAGGTCCGGAACCTCAAAAGGTACACTATTTGTATTCTATATGGACGTACTTTTTTATCTTTTTTTGGTTTACTTTCCGCCGATTCTCAAGAGGAAGTACATTTTGAGTCCATGGACTTCTCCAGGGCAAGTAACTTCGGACATGCTCTTGACGCTACGCTCTTAACTTCCTCAAGTATCCTCAAGTAACTTCCAACACGCTCTTGGTGCTACGCTCTTGGTGCTACGCTCTTAACTTTCTCAAGTAACTTCCAACGCTCTTAGTGCTACGCTCTTAACTTTCTCAAGTAACTTCCAACGCTCTTAGCGCTACGCTCTTAACTTTCTCAGGTAACCTCCGACACACTCTTAATGCTATCATATGCTATCGTCATCTTATATAGCTTTCAAGGGAACTTCCAACACGCTCTTGATGCGCTGCGGTGTTCTTTACTTTCGCAAGTAACTTTATGTAACTTTAACGTTTGGACATGCTGGGTTGCACAGGAAAGTCACTCAGCAAACGGCTGAAGAAGTGAAAGAGAAAAATGCGCCTCAGCAAACACATTTCCCTGAACATCGCACTACATCTGGATTTCGACCCTTGAAAATCACGGCGATCTCTGACTCCCATTGACAACAGAAACTTCAACGGCGTTGTGGCAACAGCGCCATTTTTTGTTGAAATATGCACAGCTGCTAGCACGGTTGTCACCCCGTTTTGTTAAATCAGGATTACAACACATGGGGTTACATTATAGTCTATTACATCATGCATTGTTGAAGCTGACTTAAGATATGAAAAAGTTATTTATGCTGAATGGGGACTACAAGACATGGGGTTATACAAGTTACTGAAGAATAGCAGCCCATGTCAAACTTCAAAATCACTCTCCCATCATGAACAAAAAGTTACAGTTCGTTCGTGAAGGCCTTAAAATGCGGATTAACATTCGAATATATATATATATATATTATATTATATATATACACTGTATTGTACTGTAAATACATCTAAATACCATGCAATTTTTGCTCACGACAATCAACAACAACGCGCGAGTAACCAGCCCAACCAGGCATCTCGCATCTCGTCTTGCCCGATGCCACCAACCTGGCACCGTGGCAGGCGAATCAGCCAAAAAAATGGCAATTTTCCATAGCTATGTGAAATTACTAATGTTGTCTACTGTAACCAATAGTGATATCTTGGCAATAGTAGATTTTTTTCCCAACTCCAGTTTTATCTCCAATACTAAGAGTCAATTAGCTCAATTTAATTTTAATATTACCAAAAAACTCATGTTCTGACCTTGTCCAGAGGGCATGGCCAATAGTGGACCCAACATGGCAATAGTGGAAACGTTTTTTCCCAACTCAAGTTTTTTCTCCAATACTAAAAGTAAATTAGCCTAATTTAATTTTAGTATTGCCGAAAAACTCATGTTCTGACCTTGTCCAGAGGGCATGGTATAGTATCCAGAATAGGGTTCCAGGAATTTACTATTGGAATGCTGACCCCCCCGCCTAAAAAAAAGGAACATTTTCAAAAATTTAGGGGTGGTTTTATTATTAGGCAGCCAACATTAGAGAGTATCTTTAAAATATCTTAAACATGGATTTTGGCTGAAATTACTAGAATATCCACTTTTGGTAATCTATACCACTAAATCAATTGGATATTTACTCTCCTATAAGTGATGATCCTTTTGAAATTGCTATCATCTGATGACCTGACCAAGCCGCTCTCCTGACAGCGCTGAGATCAGCACGTTGTCAGACAGTAGCATTTTTGACCATCCTCCATACTACCAGAAATGGCTACTAAGAGATACATATAAACCATCTCGGATTTAAGGTCTATTCTTGGGTTTACTATACTATATAATTATCATTATTATTATGCCTCACTTCCTTTGTAGCTGCCGAAGCCTCTTGGTCTCACCATACTCTTGGTAGCAGTATCACCAAATCACAAAGGGCGGGCCCTTTAAAGGGCCTTCGGCTGATGCCCGAGCAAGTTCTGCTCGGTGCCGTAGTAGACAATAGGAATCCCTTGGGCCAACATCACCCAAGCCATTGCGCTCTTGATTCGCAGCTGGTCTTCCTGCCGCTGAACATGGCTCGAGCAGATAAATTTTAGCTGCATCTCCAGCAGTAACTGGAGAATCTTGTGCAATGTTATGTATATCAGTACTTTAGATATCTATATATATATATATAATATACTATATATATAATTATATATATAATTATATGATCTATGATAGATACAATGTATATATATATATATATATATTGTATGTGTATTTGTATATATATATAGTATTTGTATAAGACACATGTATCTAATATTACAGTCTATATATATATACCATATAACACACATATATAATATACTGCGAGCTAGTCTATAATGTATGTATATATATATACACGGCAACTCGGATGCACCACATATCTTCTCTTCTCTGCTGTGACCCGTCAACCCATGAACTTCTTTATGGGGCTGCATCCGATAAACAGTCCTTGCAGTAGTAATTCACGCGCGCATTCCTGAGCAAGCAGGAAGGTTGTCATCTTGTGGACCAAAGAGCAACTATTGAGCAGGATATTAGGTTTTTTTCCCAGTTGTAAAACAACCAAATTCCATGAATTAATCATGAAAAATGCATCATACTCTACTTTCCCAATCTTTCCCAATTGTAAAGCATTCACATCTATTCATCCATCATGAAGCCAAGCGACTCATCGTGGTTATCCGCAAAATTTGCCAGTAGATCCAGTGACTCATACCTTGGAGCTGCGAAAAGTCCTCTCCTCGGTGTAGCCCTTAAAGCAACCCCTGGGAAAAAAAAATGTAAAATCCAACTTTAATCCAACATACATGTATACATATAATTGGTGATATGTTTTACTTTTTGGATGCTTTACTTGAAACAGCCATGGAAGTGGAATTGCAACCCCCCTCGAAAATGATCAAGCCTGATGGGATTCCCGCTTGGGATAGAAAATTGAAGATTAGAAATTATTCTTTAAAACACGATTTAAAATTGCAGACCATACCATATTAAATATATACAGTATATATATATATTTCTGTACATCCCATCTGTCGATCCCAACAGAAACACAGGAACCGTGCGCAACTCACTGCGTGCCCACCGGCATCTTACCAAGCCACTGTCCCGACTGAAGCTGTTCCATCATCACTTCTCCTGCGGTGTAGTGTCTACTAAAGAATGATGTGTATATATACGTGTACCCTCTGGTGAACTAACATAGCAATTGAAAATGGCCATTGAAACAGTGGATTTTCCCATTAAGAATGGTGATTTTCCATTGCTATGTTAGTTCACCAGAGGGTATATATATATATATATCATTATGATATTATATTACGATAAATAGTGTTGATATCATTTGTAAACCTGTAAATGGAATAACATAACAGAATATATTATAATATATTTCAAAAATACACTGTAATAATATATATATATATTATATATATAATAAATACTACTTCTCATATATAAAATAGAATGAAACAATCTAAAATAATACAAAATAATATTGAATAGAATATAACAGAAAACATAGACTCCGTGGGTTGCCTGGCCGGCCCAACATTCAAACAGCCGGAAGATATACACTATACCTCCTCATTGGATCTGGTGATTATTCCTAATATCTCCATCAAACGTCACCGTACAAAGCTGTGAAACCAAATTGGTTGCAGATCTATCTCTAGACACCATCGTTTTTCCCTTGTCAACATCAATACTTGTTTCGACGCCGGAAATCGTAGACAACCATATGCAACCATATGTAATACATAATAGTACATACGTAAATATCTATTCAATATCTATGTATGCTGTATCCATCTCATACAATGTGGCTTGACCTATGCAGCTGATTCTTGGGATGTGATCTTCAAAACAAAATCAACCTCAGTATAGATACCCAAACTTTCAAGGTCGCAGAAACAATGGCGAATTCAGCCACCCAAACACCTTGGAATATCGAATTGGATTCAATGTCCATAAATATTAGCTCCGGGTTCTACCCTCTGGTTATGTCAAAATAGCTATTGAACATGGCCATAGAAATTTCAGAAATAGTGAGTTGTTCCAAAAAAAACATGGTGGATCTTTCCATCGTTTTTTGTTCACCAGGCCGGGTACCCTCTGGTAAACATACAAAAAACTATGGAAAATCACCATTTTTAATGGGAAAATCCACTATTTCAATGGCCATTTTCAATAGCAAACTGTTAAATTACCAGGCCGGGTACCTGGTTCACCGTGACTCATCCCAGCCATCCGACATCGCTCCTAGCCCATTCATGTCAGGTCCGTGGGCGCGCCAGGTGCCCTGAACGCCCCAGTCCCCGAATTCGCCACCTGGAAAAACCAACGACAACTGGCGAGAATGGACCTCCCTATGATGTGACATATATATATATATATACATAACTATACAATATATATATAATTATATATATATACATGATGTTGCACATCTATTAAATCTATTCATAGATATTAATATTACTATAATGTCGCCCATTGATAAACAGCTTAGAGATTAGACTTAGTCTATAGGGCTGACATTAGGGACGGTGAAAACTTGGAGGATCTCAGTAGCTGCAACCAGGAACTCACCTTGGAACTCACGTGCAACCAGGAGACCCATACGAAATCCACAAAAAGCCGTGGGAAGTTCATAGAATGGTGGGAAATTCAACCTCGGATGAGAAAGGCAATCAAAGGCCAAGGTTGGGATGACTCTTGCAGATCAGGGACATGGAAAGGGAATCCTATGGGCCTATGGATAAGAATTAAGGCAAATATACGAACAACATAAATGTAACATATGTTTAAACTTTAAACATAAATCCTTTAACTTGTTATATGTCTCTGGTTTGCTGGAGAAAATGCTGATAAGTTCAAGGTCTTGACGCTGGTGTTTCACGAGAGACAGAGGGAGAAGGACAATCAGATCCCCACATTGAAACTGGGCCAAGCCACAGGCCAGTCAGAATTCTCTCCTGAGCTTCGGTAAAAGACAAAGGATGATCATGTGGTGAGGCAAAACACATCAGAAATCTTTGGTTGGTTTCGCAAGAACAGACTTTCCATGTTTTTTGGTGGTTTCAAGCCCTTTGAACAATATTAGTCAGTTGGGATGATTATTCCCAATATATGGAAAAATGAAAGTCATGTTCCAAACCACCAACCAGTTCCATATTTTTTGGTGGTATTTATAGTCATCTCACTTCAAATCAGTGCCCAGCTTACCGGCTCCGAGGGATCAAAAATGGCACTTTTGGGAAATCTAGAAAAAAAGCAGATTTTCACAAGAAATATCAAGAAATCATCTAGAAAAGGAGGATTTTGCGGCAAGTTGCGGATCAGGAAAACAACAATCTTCATGGCTACAGTGTGTTTCACGTTAATCGTCAAGACACCTTTCGACTCCTTTTCAAGGGTGCACTATCTCACACGGCAGTAAATGACTCCACACGGATTTGTCTGGAAATAGGGTACCCCTAATCTAAAGCTGGATCTACCACTTAATCATCCATGTTGCCTTAACAACCCAATCTTTGATACTCATACACAAGGTAAATTCGGATCCGTATTATATGTACATCAACGCACTCCACCCTGCCCAATCCGCTGCTAATGCAGGTCGCGTTATTTTGATCTCGCATCAGCTGCCTCGGCTATCATTTGACACATCAATTGAAACCATTCTGGGCGATGGAGTTTGAGAAGGATACATCACTGAAACAATCATTTGAAACAATCAATTGAAACATATTCAAACCAGTCATTCAACCCTTCATGGTTTTGTCTGATGATAGTGGCCCAGATATCAGAAGGTTGGATTGAAATATCCAAAATATGCTAACACATTCCCCACTCATGTCACAGTGTACTTAAACCAGCAGTTCTTACAAAATAGATCCCATATCTTAACATGAATCTTAACCAGATGTTACAAGATTTTTTGGGTCATCCATAACTTGGATGATTGGTGGTTTCAACCCCTCTGAAAAATATTAGCCAGTTGGGATGATTATTCTCAATATATGGAACAATAAAAAATGTTCCAAACCACCAACCAGCTTGGAAGATTGGTAGCCCCTGCGACTTAGGAGTCACAGAAACCGCCGCCGCGGCCGCGCGACGCTTGGTAGGTCAAATTGTTGACTGTGGCCTCTCCCAAGATTTCAACTCCCGCAGCCTCGGCCACTGAGCAGATGTGGAACAAATATATGAAACAGCTATCATAGGCTATCATATAATATTTATATATATATATATAATGTGTACTCTATATATATATAACAAAATATACTAATATAATCTAATATATGAATGTATACTCATGTAATATGTTATATGAATCTATATGATTATAAATAGAGGTTTCCTAAAATGTGGGTACCCAAATCATCCAAAATTGACTAGATTTAGTATTGAAACCTATGGTTTTGATGATCCCCCATTTTAAGAAATCCCCATATAGATGGAAATTGATTCTGAAAAGAAAGAAAACATATGGAAACAGTAACTGAAATAGTTCTAAGCCCTATGAATGTCAGATTCGAAACACATCGCAGCTGATTGTAGCCAGTGGTGCACCGCGGCTAAACATACAAGCGATGTAGGTTTGGAAAATCCTGCTGCAACAATCACGGAGAAATGCTCGTCTGTTGATTCAACAACAACTCCTACAGGTTTCATTGCAAGCTTGATCAGTTCGACTTACCCTGGTCTTCAAACATGGAAAAACTAGCTGCTGACATCTGCTGACTATGTCATTTGTCCGCAAATGGGATAAGCCCACACAAATGCAATAGGGAAATGATGAGAAATGATGAACCAGTGGATTTCGGGGCGCCCTATTGACAAACCCTACAGCACCTTTGTCATCCCATCGGTCATAACCCACCTGTTGTTGTTACAGTCCGCAACAACTTACGTTGATGGTTGGGTACATTTGGGTCCATCATCAGCATCATGCTACGTCCCCAATCATTATGAAATCTGACAATCTGATACAACCCGACTTGGAGGCACCTGCCACTTCGATCTTCCCAGCGATCCAAGCGACTTGCTGGACCTCCTTGACGAATTTAAGATCCACATAGACCACAGTATCCAGTCGAAAGGCGTCAACCGCATAGTCCTCATTACGGTTGGTGCTTTGGGTGAGATCATGGACTCCATATCAATTCGGGATCCCCATCCTGCAGAGATAGCAGTCCTCTACCAAGCCAGTGACGAATTTCAACATCTGCTGCTGAACGAAGGGATGGCTGTGATTGAGATCTCCGAGAGAACCCAAATATCCCTCGACCTGTGAGCCAGCACCAGGATTTTTGTTCAAGGAAACCATCCATGCAGGGGCCAAGTTGATAGCTCACCTAAAATCATCTAAAATCATCTAACCATGTATATCCATCATATATCCAACAGTTCTCCTACGTAGTTGTTTCACCAAAGGAATCTACCCCATTGCCTTGATGGCCAAATGTGTCCAAGCAGCTCTCAGCATTTTTTCATCATGTGATCCGATGTCTCTGTGGTTTCCACAAAAATGGAAAGCTAACATGTAATAACCTTTCATACTCCCAATTATTTACATTTGAAGAGGGAGAATGATGATAAACCATGGGATAAACCATGGATTTTAGGGGTGCACCATTTTTTTGGAGAAACCGAGGGCTGTTGGGCTGCTCTCCAAGACACCAGCAGGGAAGGGTCAAAGGATGGGCAGTTCAGTCCTTCGTCCAACTGACCGAGGAGCTGAAAAATATAGATCTCTCTAGATCAAAAGTGCACATTGATCATCATTGATATTGTCTCAATACATATACCTTATATACAATACATAATATAATATATATATATATATATTTAAAAAAAATACATGACACAATATATATATAATATATATAATATATATATATTGTACGTATGTACATACGCAGGTACTTGCTCCAAGTCCAGCTGAGCAGCCACTGTTGCCAGGCATGCAATCACACTGAGTCTGATCGGGATTCGCAGGTCCGCATGAAACCTGCGTGGCGGTTGCTCAATTGGCCAACGGCAACTCTCGAGCGTATACGCGGAAGAAACTGTGTAGATGTGCAAACGCTTGAATTAAAAATGTTTTCGGTGGTACTCAGCCCCTCTTATTCAACACAGAGTAATTCACTGTCACAATGTCCACCTGGAACCCAAGTTCCAACCACAAATGATCATGGCTTCCCTAGTAAAGAATCCTCACAAGGTGGTGCCCCTAGTTATGTTTGTGGGTTCAAAACTCCCTTTACCAACCCCCATTTACCCCTTTACCTGTAAGCTATATCTACCAGAAAACATCCAAAAACCCAAATTATTGGAGGGAGGTACCATACAGAAACGATGGGGCACCATACAGAAGTACTTTTATGGTTGGAACATGTTGGAACTGGGGTTGAACCCACCATGGTGGCCGCGCACCGATTTGCGCTTCACCAACTTCTTCAGCTTCTGGCTGTCGGGCTGTCCGTTGAAGGCACCCGGCGGGCCCTTCTTCAGGTAGTCCTGTCCAAGGCCCAGTGGTGTAGTCCAGCGATGCGGTTTCCAACTTTCCACTTATCCAACTCCTCTAGAGGTCTAAGAAACTCATGAATTACTATATAGTATGTTATTATAATATAGGCATACTATAATTACTAGAATTCTAAGAACTCTTGTATCGACATGTTATTTTACCAGATCGTACTATGCGTTGGGGCTTGTCAGGGTGCATCTTCAACCCCAACCTTTACGTTTTTTCGTTCCACCGTCTCCCCTGGTCCCATCTGGTCACCCGGACCTCAAAGCTTTGGCCCGCCCCGCGGTTTCGTTGATGATAGTACTCGGGCGAATCAAATGGAACCTGGGCCACGTGAGATGTGGATGATACACACTGGGATGACACAACGGGAAGGTCGTGGAATGTCTGCAAACTACACAAAATCACCATGTAACGCATAAATCATCGAGCTAAATGTGTCACTTTCCATAGATTTGTATGATGAACATGCTTGCCCTGTTATATGCATAGGGCCAGTATTTGATGGGTACTCTGAAGAAAAACACTGACTCAACAACAAACATAGCTGATTCATGGACATTTGGGATAGAAAATCTGAGTGCATGGGATGGCTGGCGTTGTTTCACCCAAGTCCAACTTGGTACACACTGGCTTGCAATCCTAACACGGTGCTTCTCTCGGGCATTGCAAGTGCTTGCGGTACCATTTGGGCATGGCAAAACTTGAGAATACTTCAAACCATTCCAAAGCTATTGGTATTCGTCCGCAACTCAACAATGTCTGAATGTGGTTGTACATTCTCAGGGTCCCTCAGTCTGGACAAAAAAACACTATATACTGTATGTACTTTCACATCCCAGCTTGGTGTCGGATCATCGTTTCCAGTCTCAAAATGGGTGCAGTATGGTGCAGTATCAACATGATGTGGCTTAAACAACAAATCTTGGTCGTTAAAGCATGGGTCAAGACCCTTGCACCTACATAAATGTTGAAGAAAATGAACGTTCGGTGCACAGAATGGTTTCTGGGATGTTCATACACCCAGTTTCTGGACTTAGGTCTCATCCAGTAGCACTCAACCATACAATGAATTGTAGTCAAGTTATATCAAGTTCAAGCTAAATCACCGAATCAAGACAAGACGGAGTCAAGACGTCAAGACGCAATAGAATCCAAGTCCAATTTGCCATTGATCACCAGCGGCCTCATGTGATTCCTCGGCGCTGTGTCAATCGTTGGGTCTGGGCCCGGCCTTGAACACCTGTAAATCAGCGGTACTCTGCCTCTACAGCCTTTCTCCGGGCCAAGCTTCAGAACAATGTCAACAACCAAACCTCAGCTTTGAACACTGACTAGGCTGAAAAGCGTTTCTGCTATGGTAATATATCACCAGATTATACTTATACATCTATCATCTATCTATATATATAATATAATATGACGTGGAGCCTTGTGTTTCATGTCTGATTCTTAGATGCTTCTTTTACCATGATGACATGATGACCTTCTTGGCGGGGTATGATCATTCCACTAAAAGTGTGCTTGTCATTTTGTTGACCCAGGAGAATAATCTGTTCACCAAGATTTGTGCAGTTCCAGTATATTGGAATATATTGGAATATGTTGGATATGATGGTACGGGTCTAGTATGGTGATTTAATTTCTGTGCCGACCCAAAAAATGGCAAGCCCAAACACGTTTCAATTCGTCAATTCGTCGGTATTCGCCTGTATAGGGACCATCTATATCATTTTATACCGTCTATACCTATTACATGTGATTTAGAGATTCCCCATGGCTAGGTCAGATTAGAAGGCATGTTATATATCTATTATATATCATTATATATCCATCAGAGCTCCGCTGGAACTTAGCTAAGAAGCACATACCTCTTTTGTGAAGGCCTTCTGAAAGCTCCTTCATATCCTCAGCGCGGCTGACCCTGTCACGTCTCAGGAAATGTACGGATGATTTCACGAAATGTGGAAGCATGATAGTTGCCATGGTCGGAATAGGTCGGAAATGGTCTTGAAATGGTCGGAATGTAGAGAGTGATGAGACTCACAAGTCAACTTGGAAAGAGTTAGCCGGTACCCATGCTTCTCAGTTTCACTTAGAGACCCATGTTGCCCATGTTTGAAAATAAATCGGCCCAAAGTTCCCAAATCCGGACGTCCTTGTACGATCAGTGAGCGCCCTAACTGAAATGAACTGAAGAATGTGTGAATAATGGGATTCAATCAAGCATGCCCTCGGATGAATACCTTCTCAAGAGCAATTAATTATAGTTACAGTAGTTGTTCCAGTTGCAGCACCCAACTACCCAAGGTTTACCCCAAACATCCCCAGCCACCAACACCCCCAGCCGTGAGGGTGCCAACCTGCTTGGTCCCAAAGTGTGGATTGATCTCGAAAAGGTTGGTGGCATCGTAGCCCATAAAGCCTGCATGGATCCCAACATCTGCGCTGCCCAAAGTTGATCCATTCCCATGTTCCTGAAAAAATCCAGCTTCGCCTGCTGCTAACCAAACATGCCAATGGAACATTGCCATTTGTAGATGATGTTCCTACAGTCAACATTAGAATTTAACAAGGTCTATTCATGTCTATTCCATTGCCAAATCTGTACCTCTCAACAACATTTCTGAACTTGGGCCACAATCGAAATTGCAAACCTATGCCTGCTCACACAGAAGATATACGTTGCAGTTGGTTCATCACTGACACTGAAGCACTGCTTTGGGGAAAAAACTGGACAATCAAGCTCAAGGAAAACATTGGCTTGCTCTCACACATCCATCCTGCAACATCCCAGTGTTCTCCAATCACATGAAAAGTCGTAAGTGCAAAAGTCGGAAACCAAAACTTTTAAAACCTTCACAAGAAACACCAAGGTTTCTCCTGACATTCCAAGTCTTGAAATCGATTCTCTAAAAAAGGAAAAAATCGTTTGACAAATGGAGAAAAAAATCAAATGCAGAGCGCGTGCACAAACACAACTTCCAACTCGGCACAAATCCAATCAGGACGCCGAGGAACTGTTTGACTGTACCGGTGGTGTAATCCAAACGCAGTCGAAACCTCCAAGTTTCGGCTGCTAGCCGAAATGTCTTTCAAATGTATCTGCCAAGCTTCTATTTGGGAATGGTCCAAAAGCATCCAAAAGCTAGAATCACCAAATCTATTCAACGTCCAGTCAATTTAAATGAGTTATGTTGATGTTCAACGGGGTACAGATTTTGAGCACATGGCCAGTGGATTGCATGACCCTCAGCAGCCCCCAATGACTTCACCCATGATTCTCAGGGTCCAGCTGTTTGTTTGGGCTATGGCCAAATGTTAGTCTTGAAATAGTTCAAACTACAAAACACACACATTTTATCCATATTTATCCATAAGATTAACATCAATTGGAGAAAAATAGATGTTTTTTTTTCCATATTTTTCCCCATTAAACCTCCATGAAACCTCCATTTAGGGACAACCCCAGGATTTTTTGCTGAGCTTCCCATGCCCTGGATGTAGTCCAGCTTGCCTCGAGGATGTAGGTCAATGTAGGTGATGATGCCGCACCATTGGCTTGCACTAGTGATATATAGTTAATTAAGAAGTTAAGAATGCATCTCCAAAAACCTCCAAAAACCATATAGAGTTAAGTATGTTTCAAATGTTTCAATGCACTTAAATATAGTTACTACAATGGCTTGACTTGGAAGGTTTTGGGGGCACCCCACTTTTGTTGGAACGGTCCCAACGGGGGTCCCCGTCCTGGGTGGAAAATTCTTCCACCATCTCTTGGAGATGATCCAAATGAGTCGGGCTTAAAACCCCCTTGTCATTAACTTATTGGTTGATCAGGGAGAGATCAACCCCAATCAATCCAAACAAAAGAGTACAAAGAAGTACAGAGAGGGGGAGCAAACAGTAAAGTTCAAGCTTATTACAACCCTATCACATATTAAACCATGGGGGAATGCTGACACTGCGGGGGGGAGCACCCTGAAATTTCCGGCTGCCACAGCTGCCCGATTCGTCAAGGCACTTGTGATGCCTTTGAGGGTTCCGCCGCAGTATCCGCCACCCAGATTCTGATTTGGCGTCCAATCTGCCCTAAGCGATGCTGGGCAGGAAACAACACATTTGACCAACGGCAAACAGTTGATCATTCAAGCGAGCACTCGAAAATCCATGAAAATCCACTTCTCAGGGTTGTATAGTGTTGTTGCTTGGAAAACCCCTATTTTGATGGATTAGATGATTAGATCATAATAGATCATATTAGATCAACATCATCATACTTGGGTATAACATGCTATAACCGGTGACATATATAACATACACATTCGTCCTTCATCGATCCACTGAACTCGGAGACAGCTGCCGACAGGATATGATTCATTGGAACGGCACAACATGAGTGTAGAAGTACATTGCATTACTGTAGTGGTGCATTCACATGGATTCTGATTCTCAAGTTGGTGATAAAGGAAACCGCTAGGAGATTTTAGCCGCTGCTTCGCACGCTCCAATAACAACCAAGCAGCGCTTTCTTGCAATAGGAATGATCCTCACCTGAGGTGAGCAAGACCCTCAGCAGCTGTCATCCCTCTGGCTATTTGATTCGCCCGTTGATTAAGACGTTCCCATTGCTTATGGGTTGTACAATCTACAGTATCTAGGTAGATGGATAGATAGATAGATGCGGAAGACTAAGGCATGTCCAGCATTTCAATGTGATGCAGATCGATCGCTTTTGCAGAGTCCAAACACTACTTGAGGATGACCGCCGCCCCAGTGCCCATGAATACATCATAATTATACAATACCCGCCAGTAAATTATATAACATAGACATAGACCCTGCCAAATAGGGGTTGGAAGCACAGTTTACACTAACAATTTGTTATTTTCAGGGTCTATGTTGATTTCCCAGAGGGTATTCAGGATATCTATATCTATCTGTATATATATATGCATCTATGTATGTATGTATGTACGTACGTACGTACGTACGTACTTATGTCTGTGTATGTGTCTGTATGCATGCATGTATGTATGTATATATATATATATATATAAATGCGTATGTATATATATATATGTGTATGCATATGCATGTATTTATATACGTACATATATATATATGTACGTATATATATGCATTCATATGCATGTATTTATATACGTATACATATATATATATATACATATGTATATATATATATATATATGTTTGTATATATATATGTTTGTATATATATATATGTATCTAAATGTATGTATATGTATGTATATATATATATATGTATGTATACGCATATGTATGTATATGTATGTATACATATATATATGTATGTATATGTATATGTATATGTATGTATATATATATATTTGTATATGTATGTATATGTATATATGTATATATATATATGTATGTATATATATATATACATGTGTGTTAATATGTATATATACATGTGTGTTAATATATATATATATATATATGTGCGTGTATATGTACGTATGTACGTATCTACGTATGTACGTATGTACCTATGTACCTATGTACGTATGTACGTATGTACGTATGTACGTATGTAGGTATGTCCGTATGTAGGTATGTAGGTATGAAGGTATGTAGGTATGTATGTACGTATGTACGTATGTACGTATGTCGGTATGTACGTATGTACGTATGTACGTATGTAGGTATGTAGGTATGTAGGTATGTAGGTATGTATGTAGGTATGTAGCTATGTAGCTATGTAGCTATGTATGTAGGTATGTAGGTATGTAGGTATGTAGGTATGTAGGTATGTAGGTATGTAGGTATGTAGGTATGCAGGTATGCAGGTATGCAGGTATGCAGGTATGCAGGTTTGCAGGTATGCA
>Ga0126342_10006633_pt1 | contig 20565 bp, 10 predicted proteins | sample Cyp1metagenome_FD_92528 | JGI IMG/M metagenome (GOLD analysis project Ga0126342, IMG submission 92528) | Coral microbial communities from Lord Howe Island, Old Settlement Bay, Australia - Cyphastrea 1 metagenome | ecosystem: Host-associated > Invertebrates > Cnidaria > Coral ...
CAATGTGTTGCTTGGGGTAATAGCATCAACTTTATCTTCATAAGGGATCTAAATTCGCCACCCCCTCTGAACAATGTGTTGATCGGGGCAAGAACATCAACTTTATCTTCATAAGGGATCTAAATTCGCCACCCCCTCTGAACAATGTGTTGCTTGGGGTAACAACATCAACTTTATCTTCATAAGGGATCTAAATTCGCCACCCCCTCTGAACAATGTGTTGCTTGGGGTAATAACACCAACTTCATAGCCACCTGAAGTCAGACGCGGGGCAATGTGGATAGAAATTCTTGGCATTCGAAGCCCTACGGCAGGACGTCGGATTCGTGAATCAGAAGGGAGGCTGGTAGACCAGCGTGACATGTGGAATGATCCGTCGACCCGAGTCTACCCCCCAAAATCTTCGAGCAGAACATGACCCCATGATCATCATAGAACACCATTTTTTGGGTGTTCAGTGTTCAAAAATGTGGATTTCTAAGATGTCTAAACATTGACCCCCAAAAAAAATCCAAGTTCATGGTGCGTTGGGAACTACTTACGGCTCTTCACCCATCCCATAGCCACAGAGTTTTAGCCATGTGCAGAACCCCCATATTTCCCAGGAAAAATCAGAGGTACCCTCTGGTTATTTGACATAGCCATGGAAAATGGGCCATTTATATATGGTTTACCTATTAAAAATGGTGATTTTCCATGGCAAACTGTTAAATAACCAGATGGTAGAACCAATGGTTTCTGAAGTTTCCCATACATTATGTCCTCAAACCAATTTAACCAATCCATTGATCAACCAAATACCCAATTTCTGATGTTCCAAAAAATTCAACAGTTTCATGTGGTTTTTCACCATGGATCAGAATAAAAAAATGTTGGATAAACTAACCAACATGTTTCTAATTTTCATTGATTAAAAAGCCAGCATGTTTCTAATTTTTCCTGGCATCTGCCAGCATTTTCGATGTTTAAACACGTCACATTCGCCACTGGCTCCGCAGGCGAGCTGCTGGGTGGGGGAATCTGCATACAGACCCCGCGACTTGGCGGAAAAGAAGCCAGAGTCATTGAGTGATGGCTGCGTAGTGATGGCAGTATAATATATATATATATATATATATATGTGTCAATATATATCATAGATAGATAGATGATGATAGATGTAGCCAGTGTTATATAATATTATTTATTTATATATGATATATATATATATACATTATTTATATATAATAAATAAATAAATAAATAAATATATATATATATATATATATGAGATGCGGTCAAAATAAGCGTAGACTACTTAGTAAGGGAGGGTCCAGTTGTGTTGAGAAAGTGTACCAAATCGTGTAAAGGGATTAGGGCCCCCCCAAAAAAGATACATAACTTGTAACCATATGAGTGCATTAAACTTGGTGTAAACCGTGCCTTCACGCGATGGGCACAATTGATGAAAATTCAACCTGCAGTGCCCACGTTTCTTGCAGTTGCCATACCATTTGTTGTCCAAGGTGATTGAACCGTTGCTTTTTGCAGGTAGTGTTTTTTTTCTCCCAGGTCCCAAAGCAGTAGAACTAAACTCAACTAAATGCAACCGAATTCTGAAATGAATTAAAGCATAGTTTTCATAGAATTAGTGATTTTATACCCATTGGGAACCATTGGTCTTAGTCTTAATTAAGTTCAGAGTTGAGCTTGGATTAAATGTCCTTCCTTAGGAAAGAGTCCAGGAATGTGCTTAGATAGCTCCCCAACATGGTTGCAAACGCAAAGACAACGAGTGCCCCTTAATCCATTCCCAGGAGCAGAGATTTGAATCTGTGAAGCCAATTCCGCTGCATTTTTGATCATTTAGTGTTGATTTGAACAAAACACTGTAAAGCGATAGGGCCCCCCCAAAAACGATAACCTATATTTTCATACCGAGCATCAACAATTGATTTTGACGGCTGCTCATATATGGATAATCATAAGAATCACAGCTATAGCTAGTATAGAATTGATATAATATCCATTCTTTTGATTCAATGATTATCCATATATGAGCTAGTCTATTGATATTTCATGATTCTTATCACATAAAAACATCAATATCAAATAGTTATATCAATTTCATATCCATGACTCTGTGATCTCACAACAATATCTCTATATATATATATCTATATGATTCTTATCACATAAAAACATATAAAAACATCAAGTTTTCCATCTATCCATCTCACATTTCATGGTTTTTCCTTCCCCCATGGGAAGCTCCATGGATGGATTGTTGACCCGCCATCGTGACAGTGATCCAAGGATCGAACGAGTTGAGGATTTCTTGGATCCCTTCCACTCAGCTCTAACCTGAGAGGCGCCGTGGCACTGGAAATGGGCGCCAAAAAATGCGAAGTTTTCAACAAAAAAATCGAAAAGTTGGTAATTAATTATGAATAGTTATGGGATATCCCCAGTTTCAAAAAAAAAATCGAAAAGTGTGAACATTTTGAGCATTTAACTGAATGACTGACTAAGTTTGAGCTAGCTTAAGCCACCAAGGACTTCTCCCATTTTGGTCGAAATTCCTTTTGTCTTCGGCGGACCGCGTTTCCGGAAAAAAGCCGTCGCGCTGTTTCCGGACCAGGGATAGAAATCATGGTCGACCTTTCGGGATTTCCAGGTGAATTATGACATTTACCCTCTGGTAAATAAACAGTTGGACCCTGAAAATAGCCCATTTTTAATGGTTTCACTAGTCTTCCAAGCCCGATAACTGCCAGGGTCTATGTTAATTTACCAGAGGGTATCATGACTAGCCAGATTTGATGGTTGACTATGTATGACTAAGTTGCTAAGTTACACGGGTGAAACTGGTGGTTTAGTGATTTCAAAGATGATCGATGGGTGGTTTCCATTGACTGAGTCAGACACTCGCAACATGGACAGGGATGGCTAGCAACATGGCCAATATTATTTTACAGGATGAATAGATGATTTATAGTGATTTATAGGGATTAATCGTAAAGGATCATATACTGACTCATTATATTTATTATTTATATACCATATCTCAGTGATATGGATAGATATGATAGGTGCTTCATACTGATCTGATAGATTAAACAAGGTTCTGATCAGAGAGCTTTGCCTCCATCAGTAGAGGCATCACTTCGTCATCCGTTCGCAAATCGCCTTGGTGTTCCATCACCGACAAGGAGTCCTAAACTGTCCCAATCATCTGCCATCAGCCATCATCTGCCATCATCTGCCATCATCTGCCATCATCTGCCATCATCTGCCCATTTCATCCCATTTCCTATAGATTTTCCTACTGTGGATGGGCCAGCGAAATCCTGCACCAACCAATGGTTGAAACCCGAACAAAATCGTGGGATGTTTACCACTGTTTTCAACTGGTGCTTCGGATTTCGCTGGCCACCCTAGCACTGTTCAATCCCCACCTTCTCGCAAAAACCAACGACCTGTTGGAATGGTGAAAGGCTATCATGGGCTAATCCTATTGCGAAGTGAATCAATATGACGTATGGATACGTATGGTGATTGACTTTAACCCATGAAATTTCATTAAAATCTGCTTAAAGGTCTATAGTCTATAGTCAGTAATATGAATTTTCATGATTTTTTTTGGCTTAAAGTCAATAGTCTATAGTCTATAGTCAGTAAATGTCAGTAATAATCCAGAGATTTTCTGACCGTCCCATGATTCCCATTTCCCAAGTCACCACAGGGCTCCATTTCTCCGTTTTTGGTCAGGCAGACAGCGGTGTGGCGCTCTGGTTGAACAGGCACGCCGCGAACCGGCACGCCTGAGCAGCCGGAGGAAGTCGGTGTAAGATATGGCCGGCAGTGTCTACAGTGTCTACCCAATGGGTGAAAATATATCATAATGTACAGTAATTTAAAACTTTGTTATATAGTAAAAATATATCATAATATTCTTTATAATATGTATACCATCTGGTAATTTAACATAACGAACTGGAAAGATCCAGTACTTTAATAGGTAAATCAACTATTTCTATGATTTCTATGGGCCATGGCTTCAATAGCAAACTGTGAGTTTACTGAAAGGTATGTTCATCATGAGTTGATTGAATTGATGTTGTTCATCGTGAAGGCTGGTGGTTCCTCGTTGGCACGATGTTTTCACATTGCGGCCAGACGTCCAAGTGACGTGAACATGTGGTTGTTGACCGAACATGGTTCTTAGGGTGGTGATGGATGAGTATGATATGCCTGGGTTGCACCTGCCCTACGGTTGGGCATGTGAAAGTGCGACGTTCATATCCCCACTCTTGCAGATTGAGGTACCTCATCGTGGAGCCCAAATATACATTAAATCGGTCTTACATTGCTGTGAATGAGAAGAATATAGTAGATATGTGGAAACACATAAACAATCATAAACATATATAATAGATATGTGGACATGGTGCTATATATTACAGGCATAGATATGTGGAGACCTTAATGGACTTCGATTCCCAGATTTTTCGGTCTAGAAAATCCTGGACATGTTGTAAGCTCCAACGCTGAGTTTCCCGGGTTTTCGATGTATTTCTCCACCTAAGAAGACCTCCAAAAACTTACTGGTGCTAAACGTAGGGCATGGATGAGAATGGGGGTTGCTGGGATGATGACATTACTAGTGATTATATGGATGTGGGTCAAAATGGAAGACTTAGGGGACCACAGATGGAAATGTCTAGTTTAGTATTAACCATCCAATTATTGGGGTACCTAATTTTGACCCATACCCATATATGGATCATTCCCGAAAATTCCCTGCGTTTAGCGTAGTAAGCACCAGTAAGAAAATGATAGACCTGAAGTGAGATCAGCTAATATCAGTCTCCCCTATCTGATATGGACCATTTCAATGGTCAATGGCCAGAAAGGTCCCTCTTGACACTGCCATCATGGCCTTTCACGGATCTTTTTCGCCGCGCCTGCGGTGAGTTTTCGCCACGGGGGTCCCGCGTGCCAATGGAAACGCGACCTCTGGCGAAAAGGAAAATACGACTTGGGCACTGCGCACTGAATGAGTTGCAAGCACAAAAAGGCGAAGATGGGAGATCCGGACAGACCAAATTAAATTTTGGATATTCAGAAGCATGATATTCTTTTGATTTGGAGACATAAATGAACTATAATAGTAAATATATTATATAAATGATATTCTTTGAAGCAACAGATCGACCGGGGTTTCAGTGAAAAACGGGTCTGGCACAGACCTGTGCCATCCGAAATTCGGGTTTAGGTACACCCTGGTTGTCCCCTCTTTGGGACGGTGATGGGGGATGATGGGGGCACGGCTCAACGACCAATCAGTTTATAAGTTTCATGTGGTAAACTTGATACAATGTGTTGGCCGGGCATGTTTTCAGCGGGGTATGGGATGGGTATGGGTCACCACATTCATTTTGCCAATTTTTTTTCATACTCCCCAAAGGAACCTGCTTTATTGTACATGACGGATCCGTTCACGGTGCTGCCATATATGGTGTGCCATGGATCCCAACAAAAACCCCAGTTATGTTAGCATTTTTCTACCAGCACCAGCCGGATCCTATGATCCCGGGAATGGGAATCTGATGGATTTTCTGTGCAATTTTTGAGTGGGTTAGTTTTTTTGCCATGAAAAATCCATAAAGTTCCCCATAAAGAATCCCATGAAATATCGCATGAACTCCATTTAGCCTCTGGTTATGACTAACATAGCCATGGAAAGATCCCTTTTTAACAGGTAAACCATCTATTTCGATTAGGGCCATCTATACCATGGCTATGTTAGTCATAACCAGATGGTAAGTTTTTCCTGGAATGCACCATCCAGAGTCCAGAGTGTTTTTCCACTCGTCAGGGTTTCAGGGTTTTTTTGGGCAGATGTTGGACTCCGTTTGGACGTTGGCTCCGTTGGCTCTTGGAGATCTGAAAAAGCGATGTTAGCCGGGTAAACACGCAGCCAATGTTCGAAAATTCACATACTTAGTGCATGTTTCCTTCCAGAGCTATGGAAATTGGTGCAAAATAGATGATTTACCTATTGTTCAAAAACTGGGACTTTCCATAGCTATATATGTTAAGCTCGCAGATGGTATCTCATGTTCATCTCGTGAATTGTCAATAAACAGAGAAAGTCCTGAGTAACAACAGACCCAAATGAACGGGTGCCGATGCCCAGTGCCAATTTTAATCAGGGATACCGGCCAAAATGAGAGGAATCTCGGCAGATAAAATTGCTGACGTTTTTAAAGCGGTACATCAAGATACATCATCAGAAATACATCATGATATATCCCTCCATTCCATCCACTTAAGATCAAACACATCAAACACATCAAACACATCAAACACGACCACCTGCAACGATGAAGGGCAAGGGCGGCTATGGCTATGGACAGGAACGATGGGAGCGGCATGGTAGTTTTAACTGGGTCGTCCCAGAAAATCTGGCTATTTGCCCTTGAAAATCGTGACCCAAACAGAAACATTTGATTCCTGACAAGTTGGGCCTGACAAATTCTAGGGAATTGTAGTGAATATAGGGATACTTTAGATACCATTCCTTTAAATATAGTGAATCTAGTGGAAAATGGGGGGAATATAGTGGAAAATCATCTATCAATGATGGGAATCATAAGGACTACCCTCTGGTAATGACTAACGTAGCTATTGGAAATTGCCATTTAGTTCGTTGATTTACCAATGAAAGATGGTGGATCTTTCCATAGTTATGTAAACGTTTGCCAGAGGGTAAACCCACCATTTTTTCAGATCAGATTTGAAGATGATGGCCGCTCTTTTTTGGAAATTGGTTTACCATCTGGTTATTTGACATAGCCATAGAAAATCACCATTTTTAATAGGTAAACCATCTATAAATGGGCCATGGCTTCCATGGCTATGTTAGTCATGACCAGATGATATTTTGATTTCTTCCTGATCGAAATTCCGAAATTGATGACAGAAATGACCATAGATCTAGTGAAACATCTAAATACCATTAGGGGGAATGAACATATCATTGGATTGGTTTAAGGGAAAACCTACAGGAAACCATGGTTTTTACCATTAGATATGGGGGTTTCCGGTTAAAATTTTCCCGTAAGCCAATCTAATGAACATACAGTTACCTTCCCAGCTATTTTGCTGTGAATAGAATCCTGAGACGGGGATTCCAATGGTTTTGACTCAGGCCCATACCCTCTAGTAAATTTTTTATTTTCCATAATATATGGGATAATCCTTCCCATTGACGAACTCATATTTTTCAGAGGGGTTATTTCAAGGTGTCTCGGTTCAAGTCCCCCCGTTGATCTGGACTGAATCCGAAACCCTAGTGGGCACTTCGGTGTAGTTGCCCACGGGTCATAGTGCTGGAGCAGCCCTCACTGTCATTAACTTGGCTGACGGCTGCTTTTATCATCCACTTTTGACCTTTGCCTTACATTGGACCTTGCTATTGTGGCCTACCTGATCAACCTGCATATTCAACATCGATTTCTCTGTTGATTTAACCTCTTGGTTGGGAGGCGTGAACCTATAACAAGTGCTCCAAACACTAACTGGCTTCTGCAGTGAGCCCATCACTGGACTTTGTTCAACTCAATCGTTGCGGGCCTTCTTACTTGGATTTCAGGTGCATGAGCGGCGCCCTTGCTGTGCGAGGTCTACTTTTCGCATTACTGTTATTTCAAGTTTTTGTGATTGGAAGCTACGGCAACAACAACTCAAAGAAGAGCTCAGCGTCATGCAAGAGCCAGAGCAAGGCAGTTACTGCATTTGTTCAAAATTGGGCGGCTGAACATCAGCAAGCAACAGTTTTTCAAAGCAATTGCACGTTTGCGCCAGCACCATTCCCGAGATCCGACTGCATTAGCCCTTCTCCAAGGCAAAATGAATACATCAAGCCTGGCGATGTGCTACTTGCATGAAGGTGTGTGTGGCAAAACACATCAATACTGCGGGGTCTGTGGCAAATCCTGGCATCTTTGTGCGGACCCAACTTTTGGGACGAACAATGCACAAAGACAAGTCCAATGGTCATACACTGCTGGATGGGAGCCCGAAGCCGATTGGGAGGATCAACAATGGCAGCAGCAAAGACAGCCATCATGGTCCAAATCTCCAAGGAGAAGACAGACACCCCGCAGGAGACCCAACAGAAGAAATGGCCAAAAAGCGGAAACCGAGACCGCTCAATCAGCCAAAGGAAAAGGGAAAACGCAGCTGGCAGATCCTCCAATTGGACCGCCGCCTCTTCCCAGCATGTCGCCCGGAGACACACCATGGCTCACTCCTTTGGCGCAGGCTCCACAGCAAGTGACAAATCACCCAGTGCCAAACCCAGAAGAAAAGCAATTGAAAACGCTCATGGCAATGCTCAAAAAGCACAACGAGACTCTGCCTCCGGAAGTCCAAGCCATGCTCAACGATGCAGAAATGAAAGATGGACATGCGGAAACCAAGCAACTTCACTCAGCAGTTGCAGCGCATGGGAGAGCCAAACGAGACCTCCAACAAGCGCGCCTGGCCCATTTCCATCTACATGCTGCATGGCGAGGTTTCCTTACGCAAGCTGTTGCCCAATGGAAAGGCTACAGCGACCAATTTGTAGAGCAGGAAAAGCAGCTCACAGACAGAGTTCAGAAAGCCATGGAAGCCTTGGAACAAGCCCGAGAAACCCTAGCTACAACCAAGTCAGCCGCCGGGGTGGAATCCCGGGAAGATGCCATGAGCGACGAAGAAACCGACAAAACAACCAAGGAGGTAAACTCCAATGCTGCCGACAAGATCAAAGAAGGAATCACCAACTTGCACACAAGTTTAGAAGCCCTGCGTTCTTCCGCAGACCAAATGGTCGAAGACGAGCAAAAAGCGTTGAAAAGACCCCGTCTCGATGGAGTAAGAGGGGAATCATCAAATGCCTTGCCACCGGATGGGCCCAATTTTGGATAGGCCGAGCTAATATTACAGATCAAAATATTGCTCACTGGCCCCATGATCCCTTCAGCAGCATTGACCCTTTGGTTTTCAAATGGAATCACTCAGTTTTGCAATTAGAGGATTTCATGTCAGAATGGGAAGCCCAAAACCAAGCCTTTCACCTTGCCTTTGAATTGCAGGTTCCGTTGCACAGGCACAGTATGCATGCCCATCCAGATGCCCAAGGTCTGAACGAAGTTTCAAACCGTGTTCATGGCAATTCATTGAGCTTTCACCGGTTTCACCAATGCGTCAGTTTTCATCCCATTGTGGAAAGTTTTGTGGAATACCCTGAGGGCATGCGCTACTACCAAAGTGTCACTGTTCCAGGTTTGCCTCAGCTATATTCGAAACCATGGAGGGTGCCATTGATGCAGCTGTCGTTGGACAAAGAGGTTTGTAACCCTGAGTCATGTAGCATGCCACAGTTTTGGTCTGAAGGTTCTCACGATGTCGTCCATGAGTCCATGTTCAGGTCTCTTGCTCTTGACCGACCCGTTTTGTCCCTGGGTCCCAGTTTTGATCATGATGCCGAACCTGTACAGTGCCCACATTTACAATCCCGGCCTGAGCCATCGTCAACGCCAGTGTGGTCCAGTAGGTCCGAAGATGCCCACTGTGTCCCCCAAGGGTCTGTTGTCCACAAAAGCTCATTGCCCAAAAAGCCCTGCACTGCCGCCGATCAGCATCCTTTTTTCAAGACTCATCTTGTACAGGCCTCCGAAAATGCAGACCACCACCACTCCACAGTGCCAATCACTTTCAGACGTGACTTTGAAAGCCCCATTGCGCATCTGCGACAGACTGATTCCGATGCAGAAGATGAAAGAGCAGATCTACCCGATCCAGATCCCACTGGCCCTGCTGATGCACTTTTTATCCGAGAGCTAGCAGCCAATTTTGGGGATCTAGGGATCAACATCCATGATGCCAACTTCAATGTACCGCTTAGATCATGGTTTTTAGATCATGCCACCATCCGTCAATGGTTTGCACCGAGAATCTTCCACTTGCAAGGTCCCCCACAAACATGGGAAGACCAGATTGTGGCCGCATGGCGTGACCAACTTGATGACGATGAATGGTTTGACGTGTCAGTGATTCAACCGTCACCACCAAGACCTCCACATCATAGTGCAGTAATCCTTGATGTTGTCATTGCCCAGTCAATTCACATCCACAGGTATGCAGGCTTGGTCACAGTGATTCCTGGAAGCAACATGCGATTCCAGATGTATTCCGTAGCCATCAGTTTCTCTCCCCAAATCTCTGGCAATGACATCATTCGAGCCGCCGATGCCTCACCCATGTGTCGTTTTCGTAGATGCACCATCACCCACCGTTGGCAGGAGATTCCCGTATCCGACCATCCGGTTCATGGTATGTCACATGGTAGTTCATTTCATGTTACAATCCATGCCAACCCCAGCCAGGATGATCAGAGGAAGAAACGTCGACAGTTTTACACATCAGCTGCAAGCTCCTCCAGTAGTGCCCTGCCAGATCTGCACCATGCACATGCAGACTTCTCCGGTGCTCCTGCCAATCCAGCTAGCAGTGCAAGTTCATCCAATGTTCCACCGCAGCAAGAGACTCCCGATTGCCAATGTGATTTTTTCCATGAAGAAGACGTTCATGCCGCGCAGACTGTCCTTCATGTTTTTCAACTTGATGGTCCCACCCATACCGTCACATTGTCAGCATCGCATGGGATATGTGTATCCCACACTGTGTCTCAAGCCATTGCAGTGCCCCTGAATCAACTTGAGATTTTGCACCAGGTCCCCATTCGACCAGCTGACATCCCCAGAGGTCAGCATGCTGTCATTGCCCAAAGGACCGGTGACATTGAATACAACCAGAATTACAAACTGATTTTAATTGACATCAATTATTATCACCATCCTGCTCATACAGGTCACTTGTCCCGTCCGACCCAAGTGCGCCTTGTTCAACCAGCACCTGAGCAGGTTCTCAGAGACGGCCTCCTCCTCATTGCAGCTGTTTGGCATTACTGTAGGTCTCCTTTTGCTGTATGTACAGTTCAGTTGGATGGACACCTCTGGCCAGTCACTGACCAAGCACCCAAGCGTCTCTACCATGGATCCTATGCCATCATCGATGTCCAACCACCTCAGGGATTCGACGTTGACGCTCAAACCGCTTCACAGGCCCTTGACCGAGATGCATCCTCACACTTTGATGTCATTCAGGATCTCCTTGAAGCGTCACCTGACCAGGATGATTCCATGCTTGTGAAAATGACCATGCAAACGAAACTGCAGCCATCAGCACCTGCCCATGAGCAACTCACGCAGGGAGAGGTACCGCTGTCTTCACAGGCCGTGTCGAACCCACTGCTCGTTGCATTGCCTAGGGATCCCTACCTGTCACATGATCACTGTTTCCCAATCCATGAGGGCTTACTCCCAGCCATTGCCGACAGTCCCATGCAGGATGAGGTGCTACCGTCAGATGACTCTGTGTCGAACCCCCTGTTAGGTGAAAGTCAGCTGTCCTCCAACGGTGCTCATGTGTCCAAACGTTTCGAACCGTCGCCGTCTTCAGGAGTTTCCAGACAGCTCAAAATCTCGACCTTCTTCAAGCCCAAGCAGCAGTGCAAAAGGTCCAAGTCGACCATTGATGCACCACATCGCCAACTCACGATTGATCAATTTTTTCAACAGGTACGTAGGACTCTGCCCGAAGTGCCTCTGCCTGAGCAACCTCGTGACATACAGCCTCAGTCATCACCTGTCCTTAGTCATGTTGCAGAACCATGCCAAGATAGGTGCAACGAAAGCCAAACTGTGGAAGCACCCTCCTTCATGTTCAATGCCCCCACGGGCCATCAGCCACCACTGCCACCGCAGCGGGACCGCCACTTATGGAGGCTTGACTTACAAACACGCTTTGAAGAGTTGTCCCACACAGAAAATGCGGCAATAGGACCAGTCCTTTATGTGCAAGTGTGGTACATCCATCATGCTCGACATGCTACATGTCCAATACCAAAGCTTGTCCGCCTGGAAGACACCCCGGAGACCTGGTTTGCAGACCTTGTCAATGCATGGCGAGAGCAAGTGCAAATGGATGAGCCACTCACCATTGAGGTCGTCACTCCTTCACCGCCATACTCCTTCCAGGAACATGCTGAAATTCATATCATGTTAGAGCAACAAGGAGGGCCAGACGTTGTAGCACTTGTTTTCACCGCTGCCTTCCATGGAGGCCACAGGCTTGGCCTGTTCCAGGTAGCTGAATCCATGCCCAATCGTATTTGTGCCCGCACTCTCATTCAGAAGCACAACTTCCAAATGTTCTGTGATTTCCGGCCGTGCAACCTCTTCTCTGGCAGGCTGCGGTTTGAACACGACTTCCCAGAAGAAGTTCCCTCCGGCATCAGTGTTTTGCTTGACGTTGGCAGTGTCACAGATGCCGCCAGCTCCACTGATGCGGCAGTAGGAGCCCCTGATGCAATGAGTCTGATGCAGAGTGGTCCATCCCAAGCCACACCAACAAGGGCTAGCCCTCGCCAGAGTCCAGTCTCATATGCCAATGCGGCTACAACCCCGAGAGGTCATAGTCGTGCCCAACCGCTCACATCTGGAACTGCAACAGCGACAACAGATCTGCCCGCACCAATTCTCAATGGTTTCCGGCTCCAAATCACAAACCAACGAGAATTCCATGATACCTTGCACTGGCACCTGCACCAGCACCAACGAGGTAGAGACAGCGTGGCAGCGCCATCATTCAGCTTGGCAACATGGTTCTCTGACATCGACCGGCTGCCCAGGTCAGACCATTACAGGCAAGTCAATGTACCTATCTCTCCAGATCATTGGGTTTCAGCCATCGTGCAAAGATGGCATGACTTCCTTGATCCCACACATCCGATTGAACTGCATCTAGTCCAGCCAAATCCCCTGGACTCAAATCCTGACATCCTTGGCCATGTAGTATTAATACAGCGCCAGGTAGAACACCTTCGGACAGCTCTGATCACACTCTCCGACTGGAATGATGACCCATGGCAGCCTTCACACACATGTGCAATGTTGTCCACAACTACGTCCTATGAGGAAATCATCAAAGTCGCCCTTGTGGTCTCGTCCTGTCCCCCGGTTCAGCCGCAGGCCCATTGCCACGTCAGCCACGGCCACATTGAACTTGCCCCAGGTATGACCTTCCCAGTCCGTAATGGATACGGATTTGAAGTTGCTGCCGCCATCGACGATGAATGCGAGGCGTTTGATGCTGCTGATTCCCTTGCACTGATCCAATTGTCCTTTCAGACGATCCGGACATCCATCAGCAGCCTTGCTTCCAAAGTTGCACTGTCATCTGACAGTAGTGCCACGTCCATGCCCCCAGCATATGAAGATGAAGCCAGTGCACCACCCATCCTGGCTCCACCCGTATCTGCGCACTCAGGCTCATGGTCTCAGCTTGTCCAGGAGCTGCAGCCACGTTGGGCCGTACATGCCAGTCCTATTGCGACCAATGCGGAACTTGCTGCCACGGTAGTAGTATGGTATGTCGATCATGTCCGCTGGCCTCAGTGTTTTGCTCCACGGCCAGTTTTTCTTTTCCAAGACCCGGCAGAATGGGCCACCCTACTACGGCATGCTTGGAGGGATGCAGTGCTGCCAGATCATGAATTGCTCATGCATGTGGTACAGCCAGGCCCGGAGGAGCCTGACCCAAACGTCATGGCCCATATCCTCCTCACACAACAGGCAATCCCACGTTTCTTCTCGATCCTTGTCTCAGCCTATGACAGTGCTGTTCCAGGACTTGCCAGAATGCATGCCACCATGGCTCCAGACCCGCTGCCACGAGACACCCTTTTTGCCCTCACATACTTGGACCGAGATTGCAATCATGTCCGCAACACCTGTACCGCTTGGCAGGGTGCACAAGAACTTCATGATGCCCAGGCTGTCCCCCTGCAACATGGTATGTCCTTGGTTGTGGCCATCCATCGCCAAGGTGAAATCCTTCCGGCCGACATGGATCCATGGCAATCCACGGTCCTTCCAAACAGTGGACACCCTGTCACGCTCAACCTACAGGCAGCGCTTCCAGACCACAGGAACAGGCCAGCGGAGCTCACATGCCTGGATGACTCTCTCCCACAACTCCTGTGGTTTGAAAATGACGCATGGCTTAGAGAACTCTCAGCTGCCCCCAGTATCCATATGCACCCCCTGCCTGATGGATTCATTGTTCCCCCAGCCACTTATTGGGAACTGGTAAATCCTGCACGCTCATGGCCTTTGCAGGGACCCAAACACTACTCCATCTATGTTGATGGGTCAGCCAGTCAGGTCCAAGCTGCATGGGGTTTGGTGCTCACTGAACATAGTGGCGAACACGAGTCCTTTGTTGGGTGTACATATGGGTCTGTTGAACTTGCCCCCGACCATCCAGCCTGGCTCGGTGCTACCACGACCGACAATATCGCAGCAGAGTTAACAGCAATGATCGTTGCTCAACAAACAGTGTTGAGATGGCACGAGGATGCTTCCTTCACAGTTCGCCCAGATCTGACCCTTAGTCGCCTCCTTGCCCAGGCCATCACTGTATGCAAATCAAATCGGATCCTTGCCCAGATCTGCCAAGCACAAGGACTATGGTTGTCCAAACGCATGACAATTCATGAAGTGCGCGGTCACACCTCCCACCCATGGAATGATCTTGCTGATGCCCTTGCCAAATGGGCCCTTACCAACGACCCGGTCTTTTCTGACCAGGAAGCAGCGCCTCTGCACCACTTTGCTCAATGCCCGCATGACGTTCAGTGGTCGTGGATGCAGACAACACATCCCTCCATGTCGGCCTGCTTCCCCCCGTTGCTCGACCAGCAAGTCATGCAGATCACACAGTCCTCCAAGACCTTGGGAACCACTCCCATAGAGCAGGAGTTGCTTCACACACAAGCCACCGAGACTGTGCCACTTCAGCTTCGCATCCAAACCGCCAACGTCCTTGCGACAGAAGAGTGGGCCAGCCACCACCAAGGCACCAAGCGCACTGGCCAGCGCACAGTCCGGCTTGACTCCCAATGGCACAAAGCCCAAATCCACGTCATCGGGGTTCAAGAAGCCCGCACCCCAGCAGGTATCTACCACTCCCCGCACTATACCATAGTTGCGTCAGGAGCCAAGATTGCCAGGGCCCCGCTCTATGGCTGCGAACTCTGGTTACATAAGAGCCTGCAAATTGCCCAGCCACATGATGCCAGCCCTCTCACCCTGGGACACGCTTCCCTGACCGTGCAGCATGCCGACCCTCGACGCTTGTTCGTCCAAGCCCAGGTCGCTCAACTTAGTTTCTTGTTCATTGTCCTGCACACGCCATGTCTCCAAGCGCAGGTTCCAGGACAGCCAGCCCCACTGGATGCCTTAACAGACTGGTGGCAAGAAACGGCCGCCCTCATGGCCAAATTCCGCACTGACACCCTCATGTGGCTCCTCATTGATGCCAACTCACCCCTCAGTGCCGGCAACAATGACCTCGTTGGCCCTGTAGGTGCAGAGCCCATGACAAAACAAGGCGAGCTTTTCTACCACTTCCTTCAAACTCACAATTTGGCAGTGCCATGTACCTTTCCCCACCTGCACACTGGCCAGTCCACCACGTGGACACACACCAGTGGCCGCAAAAGCCGCAAGGACTATGTGCTGCTCCCTGTTTCTGACTTGTCCCTCGTCAAAGCTTCATGGGTTGTAGTTGATCACGACAACAACTTTGCCCACGAGGACCATCTCCCAGCTGCGATATCATTTCAAGGATGGCTGGAGGTTCATGTGGATGACCATGCAGCCATTTACGAGAAGCAGCTTTTGATGCTGGCACAACAACACTTTGCCAAGCCCAAAACAAAGAAACGGGTGATTCAGCTCTCTGACAAGGCCTTACAGGCTGTCGCATTCAAGCGCAACATTCTAGACTGTGGACGCAAATGCAACCTCTTCTCAGACCCTCAGTTCAAACATGAGCTCAAAACAATTGAAAAAGAGGTGGCCAGCCTTGTCCGACATGACATCCAGGCTCACTATGATCACCTCCTCAATACCCTAGAGCAGGCTGGAGAACTAGCCAATCATCGGCTCGTCTACAGGCTCCTCACCAGATTGGGTCGCAAAAAAGGAGCGAAGCCACCCGGCCCCAAACCCCTCCCCATGCTTTGCCTCGAGGATGGTTCCACTGCCACCTCGTTCAGCGCCCAACAACTGATATGGCGTGCTCAGTTCTCCGAAATTGAAGCCGCCATTCCTGTTACTTGGGATGACCTACATGCTGCCAATATCCAGCCGCCACCCTATCAAGGCCTCGATGTCGACCCTGCAGCGTTCCCCAGCAGTTGGACAGTTCACACCCTCCTTTCCAAGCTCAAACGAGACAAAGTGGCCGGCCCCAACCTCCTGCCACCGGCAGTCATGAAAGCAGGCGGTGAAGTGATGTCCCGCCACCTTGCCATTCTCTTTGCAAAAGCAGCGGCCCATGCAAAGGAGCCCCTGCGTTGGAAAGGCGGTCAGTTGATCCCATTATGGAAAGGAAAGGCATCCCCTTCCAGGCCTGATGCTTACCGCTCCATATTTATATCCAACTATACTGCCAAACTCTTCCATCAGAGTTTCCGTCAGCATCTCGTTCGTGCTTGGGAGCCCAACATCACGTGCATGCAGTACGGTGGCAGAGCCTCCCTTGGTGTTGACTTAGCCCACCATGTCCTACAATGCCATCAAGCCTGGACCGCCCAAAAGGGCATCCCTTCGGCCGTATTGTTTGTTGATATTAGGTCGGCTTTTTACACCATTCTCCGTCAAAGCTTCACTGCCCTGCCAAGTGACAATGCGGCTTTCCTCAAGGCCATGACTGCCCTTGGTCTCACTCACGAAGCCATTGGCCGTATGATTCATGCCACGGAAGGAGATGCTGTTGCGGCCCGCCTCTCAACACACATGCAGCACCTCCTGCGAGACCTTATGTCCCAGACATATTTCACCCTACCAGGGCTCCCAGACCCTTCCCAGACCACAAGGGGTACGCGCCCGGGTGACCCTGTTGCTGACATCCTCTTTAACATGTGTATGACGGCCATCCTGGCCGACTTTCATGCCGACATCCACGCCCATGCCAAGCTTCCGTGGCTCGGCCACCAGGCACCCATTCAGGAGTTCACTCCACCATGTGATGTCCCGCTCGAGGCATATGCTGACGTCACCTTTGTCGATGACATCGCAGTGCTGCTGCATGCCCGCACCAATGATCGCTTGATCTTCATGATCCAACAAGTTGTCGAGGCACTAACAACAGCAACCTCCAAGCGTGGCTTAGAGCTGAACCTTGATCGCGCCAAAACTGAAGTCCTCATTAATGTGGTCGGCAAAGGGGCCAAAAAACTCAAGGAAACCTTGCACCTGGCTTGCAACTGCCTCAACTGGACCCCAGCAGATGGCCCCGCCATCTCCCTGCCCACATGTCACGAGTATAAGCACTTGGGTACATGGCTTCAAACCAAGCATCGACACTCCAGAGAAATCATCAAACGGGCCTCAGCAGCTAAGCAAAAATTTGGCCAGCTTGCCCGATCATTCTTCACAAAGAAGATCTCCTTGGAAGTGCGAGCAAAGGTCTTTCAAAGCCTTATTGTGTCCAAACTTCTCTACAACGTCCACACATGGGCAGGAGCCTCCGACAAGGATTTTGCCACCTGGGCCCACCATGCCAAGCCCATGGCTGCCGTGCTGCTCAAAGGAAGGATTGCGAGCACCTCCCGCTTTCAATACACCACTGAGGAGCTTTTTGCGGCCAGTGGCATCCTTCCTCTGCCGGATCAACTGCATGCCCAACGCCTGCGCTTTTTAGCCCGCCTTCTGAAAGCCTGCCCAGCCATCACATGGATGCTCCTGCAGGCCACCTCAGGCCCCAGCTCATGGCTCGCACTGTGCCGTACTTCCCTTGCCTGGCTCTGCCGCCACCATGGGGGCCGCATTCCCCTATGTGCTGATGATCCATTTGAAGACTGGATTTCCTACATCCAGCTCAACCTCAAATGGAAGGGAGCCATCAAACGAGCGAGCTATCATGCCCTGGCTTATCACAAAGCAGCCGCCATCCAGAAGCTATGGCAGCAACATTTTGTCACACGCCTTGCCAGTCATGGCGCCACGCTGCCATCCCCCCCACAAACAGCTCAACATGCCGAACTCTGGCAATGTGAATTGTGTTCCAAAACCTTTGGCTCCACAAGGGCACTAGCCATGCACTCGGCCAGAGACCATGGCTACCGCAAGCAAGCTCGATACTTCGCCACTGGCGACACATGCCAAGCATGCCTGCAGCTCTTCCATAATCGCACTAGGCTGTCTATTCATTACGAAAAGAATCCAAGGTGCTACGATCGAGTCAAAGCATGTTGGCCACCTATGCCACAAACAATGGTGGAAGCATTGGACATTGCAGACAAAGAAGCAGACATGGCTCTCAGAAGGGAAGGATGGTGGGCGTCAAAAGCAATCTTTCCTGCCTTGAAGCTAGCTGGGCCACAGCTTCCCCCAGCACCGAGCCCTGAAGCCGACGCCATGTGGCACAAAATGCAATCACGCCGCCCGAGTGACATGTTAGCCTTTGAAAATCTCCATGGTCGAAGGATCACATCCAAGTCGTCCAGCAACCCTCGGCTGTGGTGGCAAACCAGCGACCTCCCAGCTTTTGTGATGCAGTCCCCTGCTGGAGTGGATCGCGGCAATGGGGAATACTCCATGTCAGGACTGGCTCGTGAAATCGCCATGCTTCATGTGAGAGCGTTAGTGGTGGTGCATTTCTTCAGCGGCTTCCGCCGTGATGGGGATATTCATGCTATCATCGACCAGCAGGTCACAAAATCCGGAACTCAAGTTTTTACTCTTTCCGTAGATTTATGCATGCAGAGGCAGCACGCTGACCTAGCTCGGCCAGGAGCTCTTGCGTGGTGGAAAGACCGTGCTGCTGCAGGACAGCTTGTATGCGCAGGCGGCGGGCCGCCTTGTGAAACATACACTGCGGCCCGCTTTCATGCTTTGCAAGATGGGCGTGGACCCAGACCGCTTCGTTCAGCCACCGATCCCAACGGCCTTCCTGATTTAACCAGAAAAGAGCAGGCCCAAGTATGGATTGGAGATTGCCTCCTGCGCTTTCTCATCGACATCCTGTCCATCCTTGCAGCCCACGGCATGGCCGGATTTTTAGAGCATCCGCAATTTCCAACCTGGTGTTGCGATCTCCGACCTGCAAGCGTCTGGGCGATGGACTCTATCCGGCTTTTGAAAGGCCTCAATTGCGTTACTATCGTGAGCTTTGATCAATGCATCTGCAGCGCACTTGGAAAAAAACCAACTACCTTGCTTCTCCTGCGACTTCCTCAGGTGAGATCACAGTTGATGAAACTTGGGCGCCAAGGACGCTGCCATCACTTGCCGAAAGCACACGATGCGCTGATTGGAAAACAGGACAACGGCCTCTATCAAACCGCCAAAGCCAAGATATATCCCCCTGGCCTTAACACCATCCTTGGCACTGCGATGTTTGAGTTTGCAGCCGGCCTCCACAAACCTGGCCTTTCACATTGCCTTCCCGATGAGTTTCACCCCTATACTGTCCAGAGTTTTGAGGATGCAAACGTCATCCAACCAGATTACCACGGTCTGCGTTAAACCTGGACAGTCAGCATGTCACCCGGGTGCCATACAGGCGCAGCAGCAGGAATGGAAAAATGGGGTTATTTCAACCACCAACCAGACATTTTGAATAGGTAAATCAGGTAAATCATTTATAAATGAATCATTTCCCTTTTCGCGATGGGTCATGACCAAAGGGTACCCACAAGCTGTTGATCTGCAGGCAGTTTCAGATTCGTTTTTTTTGGTTCCCACTAGGTGAAAATAGGGAAAACACTATGTTTTTTAGCCGTACAACATGGTTATCCCCCATGAGAAACGGAGGTTTTAATGGGAACATATGGGAAACTATGGGAAAATCTCTACAAATGAAGTTTTTTCAGGCTTGCTTTTCTTTTAGGTGTATCAATCCCAGAATTGGTTTTTCGAGGTGGTTTTGGGTTTTTATGGACAGGAAAAGGACTTAGTTTTCCATGGTTTTCCGTAGATCTTCGAGAAATTCATCATGAAACAACGGAACAATTCGCCAAGCTTTTCTGGTGCGTTTTTTGATGGGGATATCTCCGGGAGATATCGAGGGAGATCAAAAAAATATCGATGATGAACGGTTGGTGGTTTTAAACATTTTTTTTATTTTCCATAATATATGGGTGTGTCTGAAAATAGTGTACCCCTAAACCCAATGGTTTTGCTGATCATTATCCCTACTAAATGGCTATTTGTTTGGGAATATACCCTATTTTCAGACAAACCCATATATATATATATTAATTACTATCCAGTGGTTAGGAGAGGCACTTTGGTCCGAGACTTCCCAGTAGTTGCTAGGCTTCAACAGACTTCGGACCCTTTGATTCTCGCATTCCCATGGTCCTTCGGATCGATTCACCATACGTTGTTATTCCGGTGC
>Ga0126342_10006634_pt1 | contig 20565 bp, 18 predicted proteins | sample Cyp1metagenome_FD_92528 | JGI IMG/M metagenome (GOLD analysis project Ga0126342, IMG submission 92528) | Coral microbial communities from Lord Howe Island, Old Settlement Bay, Australia - Cyphastrea 1 metagenome | ecosystem: Host-associated > Invertebrates > Cnidaria > Coral ...
TAGAATGCCAGAAGATATGCCAGATAGAATGCCAGAAAATATGTCAGATAGAATGCCAGAAGATTTGCCAGTAACAAAATGTATAAATGTCATGGTGGGGATCACACGAAGTAAAGTAATTTTATTTCTCCATATATTGGCAATAAGAATCCCAACTGACGAAGTCATATTTTTCAGAGGGGTGGCTACTCAACCACCAGTATTGTGTTGGGCTACCCCTGGTAAATTAACATAACTCTTGAAATCCAACCATTTTGCAGTAAATCATCAAAGCAAATGGGCCACGGCTTCGATGTTTCTGACCTGGAACCCTGGGTCGCCTTGGAATCTTCGCCATCCTTTCCATGGCGAGCAAATGGGGGGGTGCATCCCAGCCGTTTTGTCGGACAATTTCCCATCCGATTGTATAATCCACTAGAAATGTGGAATCTACTGGGACTGCAAACCCAAAAAAAACCCAAAAAAAAGTCCACTTAAATGACATATAGAACGCAGTTTCGGCAATCCAAAAGATCAATTGCAATGTCCCAGTTTAAGACCCCCCCAAAAAATGCAAACATCAACGTGTCTTGTCGCCAAAAAACGCTGCGATGTTTCAGGCATCGAGGCATATCTGGAGAATCTTGGCGAAAAAAATGCTTGGAGAGTACGCGTGAAAGGTGATGTTTTTTCCTAATGGGACATCCGCCATGACTGGGGAATCTATAGTGAATATGTTTTATTTTTCGGGGACCCCTAAGACAAATCCAAGTATGGGGATTCAAGCAATACTGCGGCTATCCTTGTTGGTAATTTAACATAGCTATGGAAAATGAACCAGCTATGCTGGAATTTTACCATGAACACCTCAATTTAGAGGGATTTCCCATTGCCATGTAAGAATACTGGAGGGTAATTGGTTGATTGGGATTTTGGATGCATAGTGCAATTCGGGATTAACCCACTTCTTTGACCAAAATGAGATATAATGATGGTTTGCATGGTTAGATTGTTTTGGTTTATAAGGAAAACCCACTGATGAGCTATCCAAAATTGGTAATCATGGCACAATGAGATTGCCATAATTCATGGAGAATTTATTGATGGATATGTGGGGAAAACTTGTTTACAACTGATGTTTGGTGCCACGAGGGCCGGTAACAGGTACCGACCATTCTTTATCCAGGGTATCACGCAGTGATTATGATATTGAATTTATGGTTGGAGGTTCGCCATCGAACGTGTTCGGAGAAAAGGTTGGAAAAAAGAGGTCGACCACGAAAATGGAGCACGGCTCAGCCAATTGCGCCTGAACAATGCCAATGAACTAGCGATGCCAATGAACTAGCTTGCGCAGCAGCAGAGTCAATGGTGGGGTTGAACATGGACCAAGTACCCTCTGGTAAACGTTGACATAACGAACTGGAAAGTCACCATGCGATTTTCATGGGTAAATCCACGAACTAAATCACCAATTTCAATAGCTATTTTGACATAACCAGAGGGTCAATCCGCTGGTTTCTTTTCAGGTGATGGTTGATGAAGACATGGGTTTCTACCCAGCTGGTTTAATGGACATTGTGGCTCCGGAAGACACAGCCATGGCCAAACCAGTAGGTCTGATTGGCTGAAACGAAGAAAGCAAACTCAAGATCTGCAAATGGTACAAGGTGGTGCCCAAAAATGTTAGCTAACTTGGTTTGGAACTAGGATAACTATGGTTTATAGATATGCCAAGCTAGTTAATGGATGTTAATGGGCTTTATGAACAAACAAAAAATGTTTGGGAGGTCCAGCGTAAGCATGTCCAACCCGTGTGTCGGCTGCACAACTTCCCAGTCGCCCATAGGACACCCCATAGGATGTTGGCGTCCCTGAGCTTCAGAACCCATGTTGATAGTTTTGTCATGTTGTACCCCCATTGGGACCCTATTTGGTAACGTTTCAACCCTACTTTCTTGTACCTTTTTTCGTGCTATTTTCCTGGGTCAATCTTGGAGGAGTACCTCAGTAGAATTTAATATGTTCTGATAAATATATATATATATATACACACATATATACATATACATATATATATACATATATATATATACATATATATCATGTTCTGTGTATATATATATATACATATTATATATTTGCCTATGCATACATAGGCTATAATATGGCAAAGCGAAGAATGAACTAGCCCCAGTATGACGCAGCAATAGGTTTTAACACCTCATCCCCACATGATTATATAAATAGTAGGTTCCCATGTTTTTCTTCATCACATTAAGCTACAAGGTGCCCCCCCAGTCACAAGTTTATACACTCATCTAACTATAGTTATACCTTATAACTGATTATAACAACTATAGACCATTTTAAACCATTATAAACCAGTAAAAACCATTGCAAGCCATTATCAACCACCATAAACCATTTTAAATTCATTTTAAAACCATTAAAACCATTTTAATCCCCAGTCATCATAGTTATCAACCAAGCTAACATGTTTGGGCCACCAAAATCAGCTCCGCTTCAGGAAGTGTGACCCGAATCAGTGCACACAGTGGTGCCTGGGCTCTGTGATGCTAAAGCCTGGTTGACAAACAAAACATGGACATATTTAGGATATATTTAATGTAATTGATACATATGATTTACAAGTGGATGATGATATGTTTGGTGGATATGTTATTCTCCCTAACTTGATATATAAGTGGGTATGGTCGATAAGTGATGTTTGGTTGATGATGATTTCGGTGATGATACTAATATGTTGGTGATTCTAACCATCCAAGAACGGGATTCCCCGTTCTTAAGCAACCAGGATTAAATGGAATGACAGAGGGATTTTGGACACTGTTCAAATTGATTTAATTCCCAGCTAACTATGGCTAGCTATGGTTTAATATGTGTTTTGATCGATAGTATCTATAGGTAATGGGATCTGGTCCCTTTATCAGTTTTTTAAAACTTTTGTTTTGGGTTGTATCATAGTGACTAAAAACATGTATTTTGGACCATAGCTACTCTAAATTGACTTATAATTTTGTCAATTGGTTAATGATGATTTGGTGAATATATATATATATATATGTAGGATATTTGTAGGACCTGGGTTCCTCACCTGCCTGGATCTGTTGAGATGGTTTGTTTTCTTTTGTTGTTGCGTCCCCTAAGGAGCACATCCACGCTAAGTTGGTTGAAATCACAAGGTTAACGATTGGGTTTGCAGATGTTTGTAGTGACGTAATGACTGATTATATCTGGTTGGTGGTTCGGAACATGGCTTTTATTTTTCCATATATTCGGAATGTCATCATCCCAACTGACGAACTCCATCATTTTTCAGAGGGGTAGGGCTCAACCACCAATCAGATATAGTTTGATGGGCGGATATACCAACTTTTTTTCCAGAGGGGCAGCACCTGGTATGTTTTTTCACATTGCTGGTTGGAAAATCGTCCGCTTGGAAAACATGGTGCAATTCACAGCTCAACATGGGATGGTTTAACCATGAGTTGGGATATAGTAACCAGAAACTATTGCCATATACCCCCCATATGCCCACCTGGAAAGTACTTTGCAATTAGGGCTAAAATCCATTACACCTTCAAAAAATGGAAGAGATGAATAGGGATGATTGCGTCCAGGGCCCGGGGGTCGGACTCAGTCTGTAAATTCCAGGTCAAGAAATCATGCTTCCCATCACAACGGGCTGGTGGTTTGGAATTATTTTTCCATATATTGGGAATCATGATCCCAACTGACTTATATTTTTCCAGATTGTTAGAATTATATATAGGATTTCCTCTTTTTTTTTCTCCCAGCAATCCATGAATATGTGCCAGGTTCAGCAAATTTCTCTTGTGTATTGCGCTTCTTTGGGAGATGACAAGGACCCCCCAGTAATGTGTTTGGGTTCGCCATAACTTGCGCAAAAGAGCAAGATCATGCCGTTTTACCGTGACGCCTGTGGCAAGCAGAATGGTTTCCATTGATCGATGGTTGTGGCCAATGTCTATATGCATATGTTTATGAATGTGTATATATATATATGAAAGTAGATAGGTTGTTTGATATGGTATTAGACATTGATAACTAACCATATCTACAAATATGTCCACAAGCATTTTTATGTGCATACACAAACATGTTTATTCCACCGTCAGAAATATTGCTTATAGAAAAAAAACATATTAGTTATAAATATATATATATATATATGTATATTAGAGATAAACCATATGATATTTCTATAAATATAATATCATCTATAATGTATAGGAATATTTGGTTATATAGCTATCTACCGGGCATCCGATGTTTGTTTCACTATGCCTAGGCCGGAGAGCTTCAGCAAGGAAGTGAAACGGCAACGGACCGTGGACTGCCTCGCGGTTTCTTGGCGCTCGGGGTGCTCGGGTGTCGCGTGGCCGTGGGGAACGTGATGGGTGGCCACATATAGCTATGGAAATTGGTCCATTGATATATTGATGGATGATTTAGCTCTTAAACATGGTGATTTTCCGTAGCTTAGTTTGGGTTTACCAGAGGATATCTGTTTGTGTTTCGATTTCATGGGATTTAACTCAGTTTTTATAGGTCAATGGGGGTTTAAACTGTCAAACATATTGGGAGATAATTGATAAATCAACATCAATCATGGTTGGGTTTGTATGTGTGACGAATATTTATTGGGAATATTTATTCATAAGTGGTTGATATTATATAAATCATGGTTGACATTATAAACCCCAAGTGGTTTATTGAATGGGACTCATTGGGAGGATGGTTTTTTCCATTCAAAATCCTCTGGGAAACGTCTACATAACGAACTGGAAAATCACCATTTTTTTTAGTGGGAAAATTCACTATTTCAATGGGCAATTTTCAATAGCTAACTGTTAGTCATTACTAGAGGGTATCCTCTGGGAAATCACCAATTTTCAGTGGAAACTAAGAACCACCAACCCCGACTCATGGCAGAGTCTATGTGAGTTTACCGGAGGGTATCCTTTTTGTAAGTTGTTTTGATACCCATGTTAAACAGTATGAAAGCAATGAAAGTCCTTGACTTGGGTTGCCATTGCCCGATTTGGGCATTATAATACTAGTTGGTGGTTTGGAATTTCATAATCCCAACTTTTCAGAGGGGTAGGCTCCACCACCAACTAGGTTTGATGGGTGGATATACCAACTTTTTTCCCAGAGGGGCAGCACCTGGTTGGAAAATCGCCCACTGGAAAACATATGTATTTAATATCTCTGGGTAAATTATAACGACCTCACTGTCCTCCCTCACTATAATCATAGTTAATAAGGGAAATCATCCCCAAATGGCCTTAATTCAGGTTTGTGAATTATTATAATTTACCCAGATATCTGGCATACCTTTTCAATTTTGGCATCCTATAGGCAACGCCTTGCAGGGAATCAAGGAACCACCCAGCAGGCCTGGTGAATCTCTTGGTGAATCACCTGATCCTGAAGTAGTTTTGCCCTCCTGGAATACAACAAGAAGGTGGAAAAACAATGGAAAAACCATGGACAAAAACCATGATCATGTGGAAAAAACATGGAAAAACCAGGGAAAACTTAAAACCACCATGAACGCAGGTGTTCCAAACTGGAAACCATGATAAACATTGATAAACATCAATGCCTCCACAGAAGCCGTGGTGAATTGTCTTGGATCTACCTGAATCTGGTTTTCCTGAAAAGTCTGTCCCAGTGCCCACTGGGACTTCAATGTTGGCATTTTTGGGGTCATCCTGTGGTACAGTACTGTAATGCAAACTGATTTGCAAATAGCTATAATAATATATATATATATGTAATGTATGTATGTATGTAATGTAATGTAATGTAATGTAATGTAATGGTATGGTATGGTATGGTATGGTATGGTATGGTATGGTATGGTATGGTATGGTATGGTATGGTATGGTATGGTAAGGTAAGGTAAGGTAAGGTAAGGTAAGGTAAGGTAGGTATGTATGTATGTATGTATGTATGTATGTATGTTATGTATGTATGTATGTATGAATGTTTGTATGTATGTATGTATGTATGTATGTGTGTGTATGTATTGATCTAATATACATATATATATATACATATACAATGCATTTACAAACATCAGCAAATCCCGTTAATGATTATATATGATGATATCCCATTATCCCATTTTTCACCCTATTGCGTTAACGGATCCTATGACCCAGCCCATGTTTTGCATCTGACTTTTGGAATCGGGCCTTGACGATGCCTTCCCCAGGCCGGCATTTGGGGGGACCAGTACCACCAGCACCTGGGACGATCAATGCCATGTTGACCATCCCCCAGTACCATTTTTACATCCCTCAGTACCAGTTTTATCCATTTTTATAGGTGCTATATAAAAACCATTCCCAGGAACATGGGTGGTAAAACTATGTAAAAATGACATTGTTTTACCCACATTGTCACATCTGATTTTTTTTTTTTAAGATTGAACTTGAATCAACCAGTTAAAGTGGTAAAGTGGTAAAGTGGTGATTTAGTTTCCATGATAAACCCAGTTCTTCGGGGATGGGAATCATCAATTTGATCTGATGGGATTTGCTTAAAACTTAAAACCCGTGACGTTTGGATTCCCATGGGGGTGGGATGACCCTAAACCATTAATATCATCTAACTTGACCATGTCACTGGAGGTCTGGATTTCTTGTTGATTCATTTCTCCTAGAAGAAAAATATCGAGGCATATATTCTTTGAACATCTTTGATATTCTTTGCACAGAGGATATGTTGCCCTCGGCCCAGTTGCCCCCAAGCTTGCTGCGGCAATCCTTAGCGCTCCGGATGACCTGTTTGCTTGCGAGGTTCGACCAGTTTAAAAACTGTTTCGCCAATTTAGGAGGTTTACAAAAACATCACTAAAGTGAGGAACTTATAACCTGGCTAAAGTCTTTGATGAATTTATACGCTTTCAGGCAGTTTATCAACAGTTTATAAGTTGCTCAAAGCGTTTGAAGAGTTTGGCACGTGCGTAAACTAGTTTACACTACCGTTGCTAAGCTAAATGGCACGGTTGAACCAGTTTAGCTAAACAGGTTTGGGCGGGTTTAGCCAGGTTACCTAAAGTCAATGGGAATTCCAGGATCCTAAAATGGAGGTACTGTACCATATAAGGGCATCTTTTCTGGGGATATTCCCCTACATAGGCCTTATATATATATATGGTAGGTACCTCCAATTTAGGTTCCTGAAATGGCCATTGATAAAGTGCCTAAACTAGTTTAGATGACTTGGCTAAACTAGTTTAGGTAGCTTGGCTAAACTAGTTTAGGTAACATAGTTCAACTAGTTTTGGTACTGGAGCCAGCTTTAACAAGCAAGGCCAGGTGAGTTTAGCCCTGACCTGTAAACGAGTTTACCATTCTGGCTGAACTATTTTAGCATAAACTCGACAAACTAGTAGTAAACTATCCAAACTGGTTCCAACATTGCTAAACTGTTTTGGGCTGGATGGTTTTTGGACCTTGGCACATGTTGTTTTTTGACATGTACATGATTTGTTGGACCTGGCTGTATTTTTTTCGGACCTGGGGCAGGGAAAATTGTGGCAGACATACATGTGCGGTTTTTGGACCGTGTAAAAAAAATATGTGGACCTGCGTGAGTTTGTGCTGGACCTAGTGGGATTGTTTTGACAGGGAAGCTGATTGTTTTCGAGACTGTTTTTTTTTTTGATCCGCGCACCTGCTTTGCGGACCTTGCTGCTATTGTGGGGGGAAAAAGAAGCGGAAACCCATTGTTATATGTGGTTGGCGACTTTGTCAGTCAGATGTATATATATAATATATTGAAATTGAATGAATGCCATGCAGGAAGTGTTTGAGAGAGGGGGTGAAGTCAAGGGAAATCTAGATATTGAATCCACATGAATGCAGGAGGCCTAGGGCCTAGGGGCGGGAAATCCAGATATTGAAAGACGATGCGTGCAAGAAATTGTTGATGGACCATGGGGAAGTCATGGAAAGCCTAGATATTGAATCCACATAGATGCAGGAAATTGTTAAGAGGCCCAAGGGGGAGGGGAAAGAATTTAGATATTGAAACTAGCGGATTGCAAAGAAGTTATTGATAAATTCAATGTTGAGTTTCCTGCTGTGGCCTATATGTTCGAGTCAGAGACTCGATCACACTTTATGACAGGGGAAACCTGAACTTTCCTCAATGTAAGAAATGGGTACCTCTTGTGAGTTCTGGAGCTCAATTTCCATCTAATGATCTAATGTGGTGAACCCAGCACCATAAACCTCCAATTTTGCATGGCTTCAATCTCAGAAATCTGGAGACTTCGCGAATCGTTCAGGGCTTTGGGAATAGCACATTACCACATACCCTCCGGCAGTTTAACAGTTGCTATGGAAACTTACCCATTTATAAATCATGATTTTCCAGTTCGCAAAATTGGTTGTTATTGCCAGAGGGTACCGAAAAAGTTTTGGTCTTGACACCAGAACTGGAATGATGTCAGTTGAAGCCTTCATTTTGCCTGAGAATTGCCCGTGAAATTTTGGAACATACCCAAACCATCACAACCATTTATCCATTAATGACAATAACGAATAAACTACTATTGTACGAATTATCAATTAATACCATATACTGGTTTGTGGTTTTAGACATTTTGTATTTTCTATAATGTATGGGAAGAATCATCCCAACTGACTTTCATACTTTTCAGAGGGGTAGGCTCAACCACCAACCAGTATATACCCGCCCATTTTTGATGCTATCCCGGCCCATATCTTCACCCACCCTGGCATTGCTGAGGGTTTTCGAGGGCCCATCGTATCCGGTGATCTGTCCCTTGGCGCTGGCAGAAACCCTGGGGGGGCGGACACCAGCTCGTGTGGCTGAACGATGTGTTGTGATTTTTTGGCCCTTGGCACAGAACAATATTATATATATATATATAAATGTGTGTGTCTCTGTGAAAATATTACATAATTTAGTGAATAGCAAGAATGAACGGAAATTCAAAAAAATAGTTCTAGATTTGGTTCAACCTGCAAGGCAGATGTACTTTTGAATGCAAGGATGTACTGGAAATCTACCATGCAGAGACTATACACGACTGAAAATTTGGATATCAGGCCTTGATATCATATGACTTCCCATCACCCTAAGATTGACACCACTTAAATTCACACACACAATATATATATATATATAATATTACATACATACATATATATATATAATCAAAAAAATGTATGTATCCAATCGGAAAATAAAGTGTCAAGCAAAAGTATTTGGGATTCCATGTTAAGTTTAGCGGGTCTAGGGGGCATGCGTGCTATTATGCTCTTGTCAATCATAGGCTACCCAGCTCCCAGCGCCATGAAGGTGAGTCAAGGTGGCAATCAGCTCCGGGATAAAGTGGCTACTTTCCATTTGATCATTTGGACATGTAGATGAAGAATCAGAACATGTTCAAGAGGTTTAGGTTGTTTATGGCACATCACACGGGCACACACATCTGTAACTGCAGATATGCCTTGGGGCCCACGGCTATTGAGTTGGTTCAGCCGTTGTATCCCCATGCTAAGTTTCGTGCTGTATCTCCAACTTGGTCGGCCGTTTGTCCTATTATATTCTTATATTTCTTGGGAGGTAAATCATCTGTTTTTTTTTTCCATTATGTCATGTCATCATAATACACACACACACTCATATTTGTATATATATATATATATTTGTTTGCAGGTAAGCCCCCCTTGATGGTATCAACCTTGAATTTTATCCATATCTTCGATGATATCTCCGGTCACTGCCACCGTCACCGAGGTCCAAAGGTGATGTTGAAGTGCAGTGGCCTGAGCGATCCAGCCACTTTGCGGCAACGCGGGTTCAACGATCTGTAGACCTTCAACCGAAAAGAACGAAGATGTTGAGCATTTCATGGGAAATCATTGGATAAATGATAAGTGGGAGATAAGTGGGATATAAGTGGGATATAAGTGGTATATAATCCATTGGATACCCTTTGGTAAACATACAAAAAGCTATTTAGAAAATGGCCGTAGAAATAGTTGATTTGCCCATTGATAGCATGGTGATGTTCCATAATTATGTGACAGTTTACCAGAGGGTAAATGATAAATGGGATATAACTTGGCATAATCATTTGGATGGGATATAGATACACTGTGGTAAACTAACATAGCTATGGAAAATCACAATTTTTAATAGGAAAACCCACTATAAATCACAATTTTCAATAGCTATGTTAGTTTACCTCAGAGGGTATGCCATGAACCGTATATAATTGGGTATGGGGATTGGAATTTATGGAGCTCAAAATTTCGCCAAATGGGACCCAACACTTGGGCTAATATCGGAGAGTAAAATCATGAATTTCTGACCCCCAGTTTTCCGTAGCGTTCCGTAAGATTTACCCTCTGGTTATGACTAACATAGCTATTGAAAATGGCCATTTATAGTGAGTTTTCCCATTAAAAATGGTGATTTTCCATAGTTATGTTAGTTTACCAGAGGGTAGGTTTAGGTGGTGTAAATCTTAAAATTTGTCCGCTGCAATGTTTGAACTCTAGGTTTGAGATTGGTTTGGAGAGATGGTTGGGGTTGTTTTTTTTCTGTGAGCCACATTCTTGATTTCTCTTCTGGTCAAGAAACCCTGTAAGCAGCACTGGTCATAGCCGACTTCTTATGTACTACGAGTTCAAAACCTTTGTGGTCCTGAATTTGTGAACCTCCATGCAGTTGATAGACTGGCCATTTCGAGTAGTAGACAAGGCCTGTTGGTCCAGTTGGTCATTTGAAATGGACAAAAAAAAGGAATCTCAAGCTTTGTTCATACAAAATGTGCTACATTTTGGTATATCTCAGTCCAGCCATCAGATCGTTTGGATACGTGGCATTTGTTGCCCATGAAGTTTTATTTCATGATTGTGGGTTCCAAGCAAGAGCATCAGCATTTATATAATAATTCCCACAAAAACAAATCATCAATGCGGCACCGTAAATCATGATGAGTATATAAAGGGTGATTTTTTTTCGGACTCGTCCTGAATGGTCCTGAATATTCGGGGCGAGTTCATCAATGAGAAAACACCAGATAAATGGAGGAGTATCATCTTAGATTTGAAAGATACCCTTTGGTAAACTAACATAGCTATTGAAAACGGCCATTTATAGTGAGTTGTCCCATTAAAAATTGTGATTTTCCATAGTTATGTTAGTTTACCAGAGGGTAATTTTGTGATAAGAATGTTCAGTGACTTTTCCATTTGCTTTGTCCATGGCACCATTTATTCCCATGTCAGCTAGAATAGAAAAGGAACCATTGCAATATTTCCTCAATGGTGAAATGATTGTTTGTTTAATCCCAATTTGTTGGCGGTGACAATCCCCTTCCGTCAGAGCAGTGTTTAAAATGTCACCCAATACATCCACATTGAAGCCCACTATAACACCATCTTTGAGGAATGATGTGAACTGAGATGACATGACAACACCATCCATTTTCCCGTTTTTTCCAGAGTTTAAGTGAGTGTTTAAAAGACAATTGATGTTTCAACAGGTACGTGCAATCTGCCCATGGTGGTGCAACCATGAATTTCCAACTTCCCGAGAACGAGGCGGCCATGGAGGCAACAACAAAATCCCACCTGGTGGCAAGAGGACCACGAGCAGACAATGTCCAGCCTTGCGCCACAACTGGCCGAGTGGGATTGAATCAAACGCCGGTATCACCAGAAACTTGTTTCCCGTTATTACCCCATTGTATCCACAGACCATGCCGTTAATGTGGTAAAATTAATGCCAAAAACTTGCCATTTGGGGATGATAGTTACCAAGTTACCACCCACAGTTATGGCCCTTTACCAGTTATAAGTATACTTATAAGCCCATTTATAGAATGTATAATCCCATAGAAATCACCAGTTGTAACGAATTTTAATGGCCATAACTGCATAAAAATAGTGATACTGGGGAGTTTTGGAAAATTGTACCCCGATTCTTGTCGCTTTAATCAGATTTATGCTAGAGTAATTTGAAATGAATCCCTGCTCCCTACTAAAACACACACACCCCAAACGGTAAACACGGTGATCTATGTTTATTACTAAAGGGTATTTACTGTAGTATTAGGATAGTATTAGGGGCCTACATGTTTGTACTAGTATTAGGGAGCAGAGATTAATATCAGTTTTGGCATTTGGGTTGTTGCCATCCAGCTTCTGAGTCAGCAAGTCAGCCGGTCAGCGACAGAACCGGACGGCCAGGCATACAGCCAGGCATGACGCTGCAAAATCATGCAGACAGACAGCAGATGGAACAGGGAGCCAGGAAATAATTAGGACTTAAAAAAGAAACATCAGGTGTGTTTTTTCTTTTTTTAATAGGGGGTTACAAACAATTATTTCACCATCCTGTTCTCCTATTGATTTTCAATTACCACAATTAAGAACGCAATTGTAATCCACCAAAGAAAACAAATTGCCAATCCATTATTTTTTTATTATATAATTAATTGGGGAAGTTCTAGTAATAGGGAGAAGTACCTTCCGGTAGTCAAGTCAAACATGGCATTGGAAAATCCCCTCGTTTATAGGAGAACTAGGACAATTTCCCACAAGAACCTCCATTTTTTTCGGGGTTTTCCAGCTCCCAATTTTCCCCATAAAACATCATCATAAAACCACCATAAAACACCATAAAACCACCATAAAACATCATCATGCCAGTGACATCCACTTCCTTCACGACGTCGACGTCCCAGGTGCCACCTCCGCCCACCTACCAGCCATGGTTGCGTGGACACCACGGACACCACGGACACCACGGCCACAGCCGCGGACCGCCACGTGAGGGGGCGCAGTGTGCTGACTGGTAGAGTGTCAATGTAGACATATAGGTATATATATATGTTATTATATATATATATATATTAATATTTGCATTTAGATGTATTTATACTATATTCAATTTGTTATTTGTTGTTTAGTTGTCAGTTAAGTTGATTCATTTGTTAATTTCATATGTGTTTCAATGAGGCATATGAAAAATTATCAACATATTAAGTGTGTATTTGTGCGCGATTGTTTTCATTTTCGCGTGCAGGAAAGCTTCAATGAGCACCGAAACTATGCAAATGTTCAAGGTTGAAGCAATTATTTGGGACCAACTGTTAAGTCGGAAGGGAGTCTATGCTGTTTGCTCAGCAAAAATCAAGATTGCAAATGAAAGCACTTGGAAAGCAATGATGGTTGGTATAAAGCCCAACAGGCATGAAGAAATTTGTGGCCACAACAACGCACGGGACAAGCAACAGCAATGATCGAGTTCAATGTTTTACTCAACAAGGAAATTAAGATGGTCGTAGTGGATCATGTTGGTGCTTTCATACATTGTTCTGGGTAAATTATAACGACCTCACTGCGACCTCACTGGGAATGGTGGCTAGTAGGGGTGACTATCCCCAAATGACCTTAATTCAGGTTGGTGAATTATTATATTGAGGTTATAATTATAATTATAATGTTGATTATTATTCAGGTTGGTACATGACCATATTATAATTTACCCAGATTGTTTGACAAGTGGATTGAATGAATTTTTCCAAGTTCATGACGCCGTGTAGATCTATATTGGATCCATGGCAAATTTAAATGTCTACAGAGTCTACACATCATTTGACTTAGAAGAAACGTTCCAATCCTTAGCTCATCACCAGGGTCGATTCGTGACTTTGGAGGATTCTTGATTTTATGTTCAAATACATAGAATCAACTATAGGTTGAGGATAAACTGTAAATCGATTATATGTTACACATAAAACAACTAGACAAGTGTGTCCTGGATTAAAATCAACTTAATCAACATTTGCCCATTATATATATATATATAGATGTTCATATGGTATTTCAAATACTTAATTGGCATATGGAACATTGAAATGAGCATGTTCAGCAACCGTGCACATGTTGCCCGGACGACTGAGCCGCCTCGATCGGCCGAGGCGATGTGGACTTCGGAGCCTTGGCCACGACGTCCTTCTACCCGAGCTTCTTGCCACGTCTGGAGACTCAGGGACGAATTGGGACGAATTTCATTGGCAATTGGGGAAATCACTGGGAGCCAGGAATATGAATGGTGATTTAGATATAGCATGATATAGCATGATAGAGCTATACTTTTTTGCTTGGTGATTTGGTTTGATTTTCCCAATAGACGATCCACCATGACTGGGGATTCTATAGGACATGTGTGTTTTTTTTGGGGAAAGCATCGAACTAAATGGTGTTTTCAAATGGGCATATTATAGGGACACCCTGCAGTGAACATGAAGAAAAACTTTTGAAATCTAGATAGAACTGAGTGAATGACTAGTTTGGCTGATGTGTTTTAGTATTATTATCATTTACTATCTACTTTGTTCAAACATAGGATGAGTGGTTGAGATGACGATTCTATACGATTCTTGTGTGAAGTGATGAGATGACCACCGGCCAGTAATGGTTCAGCCAGTCCATCATCACCGCTGATGGGTACCCTACTGGCTGGAAGATGTGGTGGATGTGAAACGGGCAGTTGGCGCAGCCATAAACCAACTGAGCATTGAGCATGGTTTGATCCATGAAACTGCAAAAATGTAAGATTTGTTTCTGAAATCTAGATGAATAATTTCCTGTACTGATTTGGAAACCAAGATATGCATCCGGTTGGTTTGGCTGAACATGGGCTGAGCACGTCAACCTTCAGGAAGACATGGGCACTCGTGCACAATATGGGACATCCTACAGGTCCCAAATGCAAGCACTAGTTTTAAAAAGATACAAATTCATCACAAGTGATTTTAGTCATTTTAGACAGAAACTATACATGCATAGCCCAACTACAAACATTACTTTTAAAGGGAGACACACATATTCAAGATAAACTATTTTAGTCATGTTCAACAGAAACTATAGCATGCTTGATGCCATACCTTGACTTGGTGCCGCCAAGCTTCGCTGCCTGCTGTGGATATTGCTGCTGAGTAGTGCAGCCAACATAAACAGAGTAGGCTGCATCACCAAATGACATTCGTTCCAGACCGTTTTTTTTTTAAACGAATGTTGACTTCTTGCGTTCTCAATCTGGTCACAAGGCTCATCCTTTTGCCCACGCAAAAACATACCCTCAATTAATCGGGGTTTCATGTAAAATGCTTCAGTGTGGCTGCGGGGCTGCTGGTTCAAAATCCCACAATCCATCCACAGTTCTGGCACTTTCACAGTTACAAGTCAGCTATAGCTATAACCCCTATGGAATGACAACCACATTTGTAACCATTTAGGCCCATATATAACTAGTATACAGGGTTTAACTGCATAATCCAAGGACCAAAGCAGGACAAAAACATCGGAGGCTGTTGGGAAACTCCCTGAGGTGCTGATTTCCCAGAAGTCTTGGGACTGGCAGATCCTGATGAGGCGCAAGCGATGGAGATTCTGAAGCGGAGGGGTTCCATTTTTTTATTCGGGCGTCCGAAAAAACATCAGGTATTTTTGGGGTAGGCAAACATTCCCAGATGCTCCATGGAATATTTACCTACATTTACCTCAAAAATAATCAAAAATAGCCCAAATGTAGACAAATATTCCATACATGGAGCCTCTGGGATTGGTACTTGCAAGTAATTTTATGTTCTTTACAAACACCACAAAACTAGTCAGACGAGAGCGTCATGGTCTCACGGCAGACCGGACCGACTATACACTGCAATCGCGGGCACACGAGCCGATCCAGTCATGGTTAAAACGGTTAAAACAAGGCTTGGTCAATGTTTCGCTTTGAGAACTAACTAACAATGGATAGCCACGAAAATACAGCAGATTGACTGCCATGCATTTGAGGATGTCGTCACAATAGGTTTGACGATTGATACCCTCTGGCAATTTCACATAGCTATTGAAAATGGCCCATTTATAGTGGATTTACCCATTGAAAATTGTGATTTCCCATAGTTATGTTAGTTTACCAGAGGGTAAGCATTTCCAGGATTGTCTCATCAAGAAAAACAAGATTGTTGCAAGCAGCCATCAATTTCGTCATATCACCGACCTGTGGCAGGAGGCAACGGGCGCTGAAACTCGTCACTCGGAGTTAGTTCAATGTCGTTCTGTGGCGCGTGGATGTTTATGCATGTTGGTTCCGAGTACAAGGTGATGCCACCAATCCGAATTGCTCAGTTGGTAAACATAGCTATAGTTAAAGGTGAATTTGATTGGATACGACTGGATATATCAGTAAAATGGGGTTTATAGCAATTTATTATTATTATTTTTTTAACGACCAAGCATCTGGGTAAATTACAGCAACCTCACTGTCCTCCCTCACTGGAATCATGATAGGATTCGGGAATCATCCGCAAACAGCCGCAACATTTCAGGTTAGTGAAAGATGATGATTTTTTTTTACTCAGGTTGACATCTACATTTTTTCAGCTTAAAAAATTGTCCTTGGGTCACACCACTTGCTTTGTGGATGAGAAAAAAACCCTTCGATCCTGCTTTGGATCCAGGAACTTGACCGACAAATGGGAGGCTATTCGTTTACTGGAAGCATTTGGAAGCTATTTTCATGATATTCCCGTTTAAAACGCCAAATTTACCGAAAGGATTTCCCCATGAACGATGCCTAATTATTGTTTATGGATGAGTTATGTAGATGAGTGAGATGATGTCCCATTCTGTTTAAATATGTTTAGATTATTTCTATGTTTAATATCCACCATTCCCATATTTCTGAGCCGGACACGTACTTTTTGAGGTGAGGCGGCGGCAGTGCCGATGGAGATGCCAGCCAAGGTCCGCCAGTGCCCCAGGGACCCTTCGAGATCGCAAAGAATTGAACTAGTTGACCTCTCTCCAGGTAGACAGACAGACAGACAGACAGACAGACAGATAGACAAACAGACAGATAGACAGACAGACAGATATATAGATAGATAGATAGATAGATAGATAGATAGACAGACATAATATATATAAAGCATATAAAACATATAAAACATTTAAAGCATATAAAATATATAAAGCATATAAAACATATAAAGCATATAAAACATATAAAACATATAACCACATTCATTGGTACATATATACTATTTATTTATTACTGTTTGTGGGTTTTTAAACCCATTCATTTTAGAATGTCTGCCAAACATCTAAATTTGATAAGAATGCACATAATTCACCAATAATGTCAACCCTAGATTAATAAACCATGGTCTATTTGTTTCAGGGGCGGGGCACTCCCCAAATAAATAGTGATGATTTGGTACTTAAATGGTACCCCCCCCCCCAACGCCAAGGGGTTATTCATGCAGGGTTGACGGTATCAATGTTTCTTCGTTCAAAACACCATTCACTATAGTTATACGTACCAAACATCTACATTTTGCAAAGTTGGCAAACACTGAGTTATGTTTTTTTGATGGAACAACCATTTGGGGAATCTATCTCTCAGATTTTAGGTAGATGTATCCATCGCAAATGAAGTTATACACCATATACATATACTATCATATACTATCATATACTTATATATTTATATATGCTTTGCTTGTTAAGTAGGTGAGTTTTATTGTCAGTGGTAGATGTATCCAAAAGTTACTTCGATTGATTTATCACTGATGTTTGGATGGGAACTGATGAAGCCATTGCTGGCGACATTTTTTTTTTTACAGCAACCCCTTGATGATTTTGGGGGATATAAACGCATACTGTGTATATATGTATGTATACACATGAACGCATGTCAACACATATGCATATATATATATATATGTATATATATAATGAAAAATTGTTCGCGTGCATGTATAAACCATAAATATATATATATATATATGTGATTGACTGATGATTGCTGCATGTATGAAATTACTTACAGTAAATCAAATGGGACGGAATCTTTGGCCATTAGTTGGTTGATGACAAAGAAGAGGAAGTGAACCAAAACTTGTCACAACGATTCTGCGTAGACGATGTTGAATGGTGCTTGGATGAATTATATATGACGATCTCACTGCAAACCGATCACGAGAAGTTTTCCGACATTTTTTGTGAGAGCATGTGAGAGGTGATTCAAGTTAGTGCGTGCCCTTTGGTAAACTAGCAGTTTGCTATGGAAAATCGCCATTTTTGTAGGCCACCATAAATGGTCCATGTTCAATAGCTATGTTAAATTACCAGTATATAGTGTTGAAGTGTTGCCAGCAACAATGTGGAGCAAACATCGCGAGCACCGTTGTGAAATCGACGGCAGGGGCCCTTTTGGCGACGATTGGAGTTGCCTAGCTGCACGAAGAATTGCCAAACTTCGTAAGTGAGCGGTATTCAAAACCCCTGTTGATTGATGATTATACAAAGTGGTACCCTCAAAAAAACTATATATGTGTATATCATAGATTACATAGTCAAATCGGAATTGTAAACCCAACAAATTTGCTAAGTATGGAGCACCACCTTGTAGGAGATGCAAACTTATCCAATATGGTGAGGATTATATAGGATTATCATAGTCACAAGGGAAATCCTATTAAGCAACCAGTATACAGGGACGACGTTGCGGGTTTTGAACACTTGACCATTGAGGACTATCAACTTCCATGACTGCTACAAGGTGGGGGTGGCCAGTTATAAGTCAAGGTGGTGGTTTACAGTCCCATCTAGTATACTATAGTTATGTGTACCAAAATTCACGTCATTTTAACCAAGTTAGCTAACGTCAAGCTGGGCCCCAGCTTGTAGAATTACATCCAGTCATACTAAAACAGTTGCAATCCAAAAAACAATGGTGTCAATGATAGTGTAATAGTTTCATACAATAGTTTCATATATAAATTAAGTCGCTATTAAGTACTATTAAGTATTAAATGACCAGATTCAGTACTAAGGATGATTCAGGACTTTCAGACTTTCATAGCCGGAAAAAATTGACAGATAAACTATGGCGCCCTCGCTCAGGATGTCGCACCCTCGCGAGTGGAAAAAGACGCCTGCCTGGCGACGGTTGGGTTTCAACGCGCGGTTGTCTCTTTTGGGACACGTCGGACACCGACTGGGGATGATAACATGGGATAATCAAAGGATTTAACCATGATTAAATGATACTGGATTGTTTTGATGATTTTCTGATACTGGAGATCTAAAAATTGGACTGTTCACCATGGAACAAAAAGGTGGATTTGAGGTGATAACTTTGGTGGAACCAACAATCACGGGATATCACACGGGTATGCACTGGCAACCATCGGGAATAGAAATGGGGCGGTAATGGGATTAGAGCTCTTTGGATGTGCTGAGTCGATGATTTTTTGCATTTTCCCATTTTTCCAATGGCAAATCCAATGCTTGGGGAATCGATTAAGAGAATCTCGGTATTTTTTTGAGCCACTTAATCACATCCAAGGATTTGGGCTGGTGAAATACCCGTGAATAGGGGGAGTGAAGCAGAAACTTGAGGGCAAGAGCAGCTACAATATGGGGCATCAACTAACATGTGTTGGCAATCTTTATGTGTATATTTGTGTTTTTTTTCTGTATTGTATGTAAGTATGTATTTACATGCATTTACATGCATTTACCATTATTTACCTGCATATCCTGAAATATGTGTAATGTCATGGGTATAGGTCCAGGACAGCTCTGTTGATGAATCGTTTCTGCTCGGGTCGGCCAAATGAGAAACCTGAGGTTCCCCCCACATATGTATACCTGTATGCACACACTCTTTTATATATATATAATATATACACATCTGTATATATATAATATTTATAATATATATACTTACATACAAACATAATGTAGGTACATAAAGTGATTTTCTGATGTTGACATCCCAGGAAATGGGACCTGCCCCGTATGGACGACATGGATGATGATGACATGGCAGACATGGGAGACATCATGAAGGAGTCGGCAGTTTGAGTCTGGTGGATGGTGATTTTCTGGTGATTTTAATGGATGTGATGGTGTGCAAAAAAGCGCTTCATAAACCAACTATAAATCTTGATTTTCTTGCTGAAATCATCTTCTATCGTCATTTTTTTTAAAGCACCCTTGTAGGCTTTCTGACGTAGATGTTCCCTTCAATCCGACGTTGGAGGAGGCTCCCATGCCCGATGATCCACTGGCCACATGCGAACCTGACGCTTGGACGATGGGAGGGCGAGGAGGTTGATTTTATGTTGATACTACGGAGGTAGTTGTTGGATGTTGTTATTGTACATCTACCAAGTATCTAAGTCATATATTGTTATCAACAATAACAAACAAACAACTATATGTATGTGGGTGTGTCTGAAACCGCGGAAAGTTACCTCCATGTCATGGCCATATCATGACACTGTCACGGTTTACTTACCCACCTCTAATGTCAAGCTGGGCTGATAAAACTATATAAAATGGGCTAACGCCCTGGTGCCGCCGACCCCCTTTAAAGGGGGTGGGTCAGGCAGTACCAGAGGGTAAATCACCATCAATCATCAAAGAAGAAAGACGAAACAGGGAAGGCCGAAGA
>Ga0126342_10006635_pt1 | contig 20564 bp, 29 predicted proteins | sample Cyp1metagenome_FD_92528 | JGI IMG/M metagenome (GOLD analysis project Ga0126342, IMG submission 92528) | Coral microbial communities from Lord Howe Island, Old Settlement Bay, Australia - Cyphastrea 1 metagenome | ecosystem: Host-associated > Invertebrates > Cnidaria > Coral ...
AAAAAAAAAAAAAAACGGATGGCCGCCAGGTGACCATTGGGCTCCGTTGGAGGCTTCACCACCGGTGAGGCGGAGTTCCGGGCATCCCACCTTTTTTTGGAAATCCCACGGAAATCGGGGGTCCCTTGGAGCTTGGGGATGTCATATACATATATTATATTATATAGATAATTATAAATATAGAGATATATATATATATAATTATATGTAGATATATATATATATAATTATATATACATGTATATTGAACATATATTCCAGAGAGTAGCAAACTGTTAAAATACCAGAAGGTATTATAGGAAACCCATCAAAACAATGTTTCCAGGATGGTATTGATGATATGTACTAACGTGTCTATTTTTCTTGTGTGCGCAAAAAATGGTAAACCAATACAGAAGATAGAAAGAAAGGTGAGATCCGAGTCACGTTCTATCTTTTTGGAGATGACTATCCATCCATATACAGCATATTTATTGAAAATGGTGGTATCAACCAAGCAGTTCTGGGGGTATCACGCCAGCCATTGAGGATATAATGGAATATGTCCTGCGATGTTTTAGGATAAAACAAGCAATATGATAGATTGATGCGTCGGGGTGCACCGAGTACCTAAGAAACCATCAAATAATTGGGAAAATGATGATGCATCAGTGGATGGAATGTTTTCGAGACAACCCCATAGCCCCATATATAACATTATATAACCTCGGGATATAATGTTGAATAATGTGGTTACTGACAACGATGCCTGGAATTCTGGAATGCACCCCTAGTTGCACCCAACTTCGCGGAATTGGCCAATTGGCAGGCCAGGATCCGTTTCTAGCAGGCCAAAGCAGCGTGCTTACTGTTTTGGCCAGATCCCACTCGCCCATGACATTTCCGGGGATGTTGTGTTATACAGAGCCAACATGACCGGGACAAAGAGCAATCAACTAGCTAGTTCACCCTCCCAGTTGCATTGCACAAGTCGTCACTTGTTCATAGCTCTCTCAGCATGGGGGCCATATACAATCGGGTTTAAAATTTTGAACTTGCTTAATGTGGATATTTTCAGTTGGGGGAGGTCAAAACCTCCCCAACCCCTGAGAACTGTCCGCGTTTTGATCAATTTTGGTACCCGATTGTCACCCACACATGGGATGCACGTCGCTGGTCCTTAACATTGCCAATCGAAATAACCCTGCAATAAATATTCTCTTAGTTGATTAGGGATACATCCCCCATTTGTGGTAAAGGACTAACATATCAAACTATGCTCTTCACCATTTAGTTTCCCCTTCTCTTTTGGTTTCAACCCCATGTGTTGTTGCTTAAAACATCTTAAAACCATGAAAAACCGCAATGTTTGATGCTCAAACTACCCCACCAAGGTTGAATTCCCAAGCACCCAGTGGCATCGCGGCGTCAGCCCAGCAGCCACTGCGGTCCCTCCTTCTTCGGCACCACCAAAGGTGTGGGTCGACCGCTGGGAGCTCCACGGGGGGAGATACCTCTCCTGCGGTGCATGGAAGTGATGACACCGGAGGGTCATGGCTTTTTTGGTACGGGGGTGGAAATGGTAGTTATCATGATAATCCCATGAAATGGATTTGAATGGTCAACAAATCCTTGACTATCTCATTGGCAAGGTGGGGATAGGCCGCAAAAAATGACTCAGTTGATTCAGGGGAAAATGGACAAACAAATTTACCAGTTGTTTGTTTGCTTCTTCCAAAATTGTCCTGCATCCAATTCTGGAAAAGAAGTAACATACAAATAATATGGGTTTGATTTGCGAATATGGATCAACCCGCGGCAAAATCGGGGTTTAAAGCAACCAAAGTCGATGGATTTGACACAACCCAAATCTTTGGGTGTATAATGGTGTATATAAAGCCACCAAGAGTTGTTTCTGTTTGCCGCCAAACATGTAGATGTGGATCATGTGAGGTGTTGGCACCTATTGATTTTGCCTCTGAAGGGCGGGCCGAACCTCCAATTCTATACACCACGTGCTTTGATGCGATGAGCAGAGGGTGTCATGGCTTTGATCGACCAACGATGATTGGTGGCTGCGACATCTATGAGCGATGATTGGGAGAGATCCATGGATATTGCAGCAGTTCTGGGAGTCATTTCCTGCCCAAACCTGTGTGCAGCTCTGTCAATGTCGTCGCTGGCATGTTGACCAAGTGAGTTGTTCTTCTTGGATGTAAAAGTCGTCATTTCCATACCAGGAACACTTCTAGATACCATTGCACAAAAAGCCCATGGCATCCTATGGCCTTTGACACCGTCACAAAGTTAACATGAAACCCATGAAAATGAATTGCAAAAACAAGGTGCCCAGGGCGAAAGAAAGTATTGCTTGTGCGCAAAACACCGTGCCCGGCCCAGCACCTGAGGATCTGGGTACATCTTTTCGGCGCACGCCACTCTGACACCTCGGCGGTGAGTTGTTCCGTCCCGTCGTGGTGAATCCAAGCATATTGGGTGTATAATTCCCCATGCGCCCGGGAAACATCATCACCTTCTGGGAAAATATGGGAACATAGGCAATGTTTTGACCGGACAGTTTTGGAGGGAAATGGCCGATGGTCCAGTTGGAAGCTACACGTCATGGAGTTCAAAGGCCAAAGCAAAATGAGGTGGTGCTGACTCCTGCCATGATCAGAAATCCCTGCCATGAAATTTAGAGTAAGATCGTCACACATTGTCACACCATCCCGAACAAACCTTGGATCATATCTTATTATTGGAGCTATCTTCTTCCATCCTAAAGGCCTAAATTGTCTAGTACAATATGTACTGGAGATCCGATTGTGATTCACCAGTGCAAAAACTCGCAGCAATCCCCAACCTTGGGTCTAAATTATATCTTAATGAGGAGAATAATGAACCAGTGCTTTATTTTTTGTGTTTTCCAGCATGTGTTTCCATGATTTTCCCGAGATGTTTGGGGCCCAAAACACCTCTCCGTGCCCGTCGTGGCTCCCCGCAAAGGCGTTGCTTCCACACAGGAGAGCCGCCAGAGCTGCCAAGGCCCATGACCGGGCTGCCGCGTGGGCCATGCGGAATGTTTTCTGATTGTGTCCAACTCCACAGATGATGTGTTTGTTTTGGCTCTGTTCAGAAACTTTGGAGTCTTGGCCCGCCCTGAAAAATGTTCCACAAGGATAAAACAAAGTGACTCTGCTGAACCAAGAAATCAGTTTTGAGTTTCTGGTCTGTTGATTGACCATGAGGTTTCTAGAAAATGCCAGAAGTAGAGCGTTGGGAATCAATTGAGCTAACAGGGACCTTGGCTGTAGTTCTCTGTAGCTAATGGACTCTCATGGATTCCCCAGATTCAAAGCTGGCTAACTTTGGTGGTGACATTTATCCATCCTCCAATATTTTTCAACGGATGACCAGAATTTTCAGCACCTTCCACCAATCATGTTTGGTCATGGCCATCCCTCTCCAGGATGTTTGACTTTGGCTCCATACCGACAATACCGATCCACTGCTGGTTTAAGCCGTGTGCCAAGCCGATGGTTTTAGGCGACAGTATCAAAAACAGTACCCTCTGGTAAACTAACATAGCTATTGAAAATGGCCATTTATAGTGAGTTTTCCCAATAAACATGGTGATTTTCCATAGCTATGTTAGTTTACCAGAGGGTACTCTTTGACATTCCACAGCACACGGCATGTTCTTTTTATCCCGCACTTTGGCAGTAGGTCCTGACCCAATGCGAGAGGAACCACCGGTCAGTGCAAAAGACTTGGTACAATCTTTTGGGCCAGCCTAAAGTTGTCCCGTGGGGGGGCCATCAAACCACGATTGGGGATTCCAAAATATTCCAAACACATTGGGTGAACAGAATGTGAAAAAACAATTGTCCAATTCTTGGTGTGGGAGCACCATGCCCCAATATGAATATAGGTGTGTTCAACCCGGTAGACCGGTAGACCCATGGATTGTGAAACACAGCGTTTGTCTGAAAATGGGCTGCCCCATTCCATCCACTCATCATCATATTCTCCAATAGGATTGCTATTTGAAGGGTATGCCAACTTTTCATACTAAATCACATGTAAATCACATGTTCATGACATATCATGCCATGTTCAGCAAACATGGGCTTCCCTTGGGCCCTTGGGGCCATCCCGGATCCAGCTTGCCTAAACGATTGTCATCAAGCGGAGGTGGTTCACCTGCATGGTCCGGCCTCAACGGGCTAATGTTGAGGCTGTCGTGAACTTTGGAACCCTAAAATCAAATGGCTTAGCGGCTTAGCGTCCCACATTGGGAGACAAACCCATGTCTTTGAGATTGTTTTTGTGGTTGCAAGGGATTTCAAGAGCCTTTGGAAACACGCATCCTGTCACCACATCTGCCCTCCAGAGCTTCATTTCAGCCACTTTACACGAGGTAAGTTTTTCGACGTCCGGTGATTTTGGGCATTGCCAAAACCCGCCAAAACCCGCCAAATCCATGGCGCTATGCGACTTCGTCAGCACATACTTTGCCTTTAAAGCTTAGGGGCTCAGGAACGTGTTTTTCTTCGCCCTGAAATTGCTATGCGCGCATATTCGAATTGGTTTTTAGTTCTAAAATGTTTTGGGGTGGTGGATGGGGTTGCCAGCGGATGCATGTTTGCTATATTGAATCATAAGCATTCTGTGCATGTCAGACTGAAATGATACATGATTCTACATGATCTATGTTTAAAAAGATCGTATTTCCCAAAACATCCAAGTACATCCACCTACTCTTCCTGTAAGGTGACCTAAGGCCTCAAAAAAAATGCTTGATCCAAGCCGTTCCACCAAGGATTTGTTTGGGGCGTGTTTCATACCCGGTACCATTTGGTTATGACTAACATAGCCATGGAAAATCACCATGTTTCATAGGTAAACCATCTATTTCTATGGGCCATCTATACCATGGCTATGTTAAATAACCAGAGGGTATGGAATATTGTAGACTGAGGCATCAGTTTTGGTCCAATGATGATAATGATGTCGATGTCACATCCCATACTCAATGCTGGTCGCTGCAGGTGTCTCACCAAATATTCAGCAGCGTTGAGAAACCTGAGATGTCTTCGGCTTTTCTGCCCATTTCTGCCCATTTCTGCCCATTTTCGTCACTTTTGCAAAGTGTCCACGTTCCATTGCATCGCCAGAATAACCAAAAAAAAAGCTCAAGGTGAGTTGCCCAATGATGCTGAAGCGGCTTCGATTTTCTGGAGTGTTTCCACGATTTTCAGGTACCAATCCCACAGCCCAAAGGTGGGCCCGTCCCCATTCAAATGGAAAAAGTTCACGACCCATGGTCATATCCCATGGAGAAGTATAGTTATAGCCGATTCGTATGAACTATATATATATGTTATGTCTACATCCATCATCATCCATCATCATCCATCATCATCCATCATCATCCATCATAATCCATCATCATCCATCATCATCCATCATCATCCATCATTCATCATCATCCATCATCTATCAACCCCCATGAAACCCCCGTTCCCGGCGGATTCGAGAGACCAAAGAGGATGAACAACGTGCCACCCATGATCTTCACCTTGCGATCGCTCACCTGAGATCGCAACCGCCCTTTTGGACGTTCCAGCTGATTCACTGACAAAGTTATGAGCGTATGAGACCTATAGATATAGGGGGTATAATATGGTATAATCGGTATAATGATGATTCCAACATGTTTATCTCACTGCCTTGTGTACATATCATATCATATCATACAGTACTCAGTACTCAGTCCGTAATAGAAACGGACCGCTGTAGATCCACCAAGTCACGTGCTCTTCCAAGAAGTGACCCGCCACCACTGCTAGAGTTCCTGCCACCAAATGTCCACAACCTGATCTCCCCTAATGGAATGATAGTTTGGGTTGGAAACTGGGCTGGTTTCAGGGAAAAATGGAAGGGAACTTTTGGAAATGGACAAACACTGGAGGTGGAAGAGCTGCTTGTTTTCATATTCGAAGATCCTGTGCAAATGATTCCTGAGGATCGGTCGGTTTTAGGTTGCAACTCTGGCACTTTGTCAATGGATCTATCAGTCCAATCTATCAGATACTTGGTGGGGACCCAATTTCGTGAATGTGCTTTGGCTAGTTGGTGAAACCTCAATACAGGGATCATTCCCAGTGGATTCCCCAAAAATGGTAGACATTAACCAATGGGAAAAATAAACAAAATCATCTTCAGCAAATCCGAGGTTATGATAACATGTATGTATATATATATATATGTATATAATCATCTAAATTCAATGTTGGATGGTAAAACAATGTAACACATCCATAAGTAAAGCCCCATCAAAGTTTCTGACTTGTCAACTTAATATAACTTAATATCATATCCCCATATCTCCCCATATATTCCCCATATATCCCCCATTTTTTGTTGAGATGTCGTCGTCCGGCCGGTGAAAACCGGCCGGTGAATCACCAAGAACTGCCGGGCTGCAGCCGCCGATGAGGACTCCGAAGGGACTCTTGGTGGTCGCCAGGGTGATCGTCGCTAGCCTCAGAAACGACATTTTTGGTCGTTCAGCCATGAGAACAATGGGAGTTCTTTTATGGGAATGATAGGAAATGATGAAATGTCTGGGATTTTATATGGAAACTGGAAATATATATAGAAATATGGAATTTTTAACTTTTTAAGATTGATTGAAAGTTTCAGGGAAAACCCATAGGGAAGCATTGTTTTTCCTTGAAGCAATCCTTCCAATTATTGCCGTAGAAGCCACAAGCAATTGGGTTGGCTTTGGAACCATGGCTGTAGGCTTCCGTGGTTTTTGGATTCCCCTACGAAATGGCCTTCTTTGGAGGCCAGTTGGATGCGGGCTCTGCTATGGGCACCAAAAATGTCGATGGAGTGAAAGTGACTGAGTTTCACTTTGTTTTACCCACATAATCTATTGAATCTATTCTGTCCTAAAGGATTCAGTCTCTGATTCTCTTGGACACTGGAACCACCGGAAATATGACAACTCAGAAAACTGTCAGAGCATCTCATAGCTGCAATCACATCACTTCAATCACAGATGCGACGTGGAAACCACCTTTGATGTGGGATTGCTGTTTGGGGATATTTAGGGAAAACATGGAGAAACCAGAAACCTTTCCCCATGGGATAGCCATCCCATCCTCCCATGATCCCAGGCACATGGAACGGTCGCCCCATTCCGCCAGAAAGATCAACACCTTGGCGCGACCCGTTTTGAACCTGATCGTCATTTTTTGATATATGTATATATATAGTATATACTAGTAGTTATATATATGTATGTATGTGTGTATAGTATATATATAGTTATATATATATGTATGTATATATATATATAATTATATATAATTAATTATATATATAATATTATATAATTATATATATAGTTTTTTGTGTTCAGTACTGAAACCATCCTTAAACCTGCAAAGCGCGGTGGTTTATCCCATCCCCAGCCCAATAGCCAACTGGAACCATCACTAAAGAACGCGGGTTGGTTCTGGCGGAAATAGGGGATTTCCCATTAGATATATAGTTCGTCATCCCGATTTTGTCGCTCCCCCACTCCACCATCGTTCTCAGAATTGAAATATAGTATTGAAATATGAACATTCCAGGCTTCTGTGGTGAATTGAGCGATGCAGTCGAGGCACGGCAAAGCGAAAGATATCCAAGAACTTGGACTTTTTCTTCTTTTTCGCCTGCACAGCATGCAGCAAGAATGTTACTGCAAGCATTCAGCACTCTCCACTGGCTGTATAAACGCTGAACATTCAGGTGGATATTCAGGGGGTCAAGATTCGTGGCATGAACATCACTGCATCAACTCGCTGACTTCGCAAGAGATTTGTTCCCCAATTGTCTTGTAGAACCCAGTGGTTCTCGCCAAGAGTCCAAGAGTTGGGCCTTTGAAATCAAGGATCAAGATCACAATCACAAAATACATTTTTTAGTATAATATATCATAGTATATTATAGATATATATAATTATATATAATTATATAATGCAATAATTCTGTAGCACGCCATGGAGTGGATGATGTTGGGGCGACCACCTTTGGAACCCAGGCTGCCTTGGTCAAAACGCCTTCAATCTGCGTGTGAGCATCGCCTTTGTCGTCACCTTCTTCGTCCGAGTCTCCTTGCGGATGATGTAGTCTAGCTGATAGCTGCATAGGTGATATATATATATATATATATATAATTATTTATAATATCATATTATATATATGTGTGTGTGTGCGTGTGTGTGCGTGTGTGTGTGTGTGTCATGGTGAGATATATAATTAATATATATATATATATATATGTCATGATGATATATCCGAAAAACAGATATAAAATGATATAAGAGGGTGACTGTTTCCAAGTACCTCTAGGAACATATGACGCAACTAACTATGATATTTGTTTTTAGTCTTGAAACTGTGTATGTTTCAAAACAATCAAGCACCACAGTTCTCGAGGGAGAAGCGAGATGTATGGAGATCCAGGTGCTCTTACAGACTGTGCATTAAGCGTAACCAGTGTGCAGCCTCAATTACATTCAAAGTTGTTCCTCGCATGTGCGGTCTATTCAGCAAAGAAAAAACTCTACACTGATTTGCCCATCTTGATTGCTTGGACGGGTTCAAAAGGAAGTGGCGTACCATTCGCATTATCTCAGATGTTTCCAACATAAGGTTCAGTTCTCATGCGATATCTTGATCATATGTCAAAACACCATGTGTACAATGACCAGTCCATCTGTAGTCACACTGCAGTCCCCTTGGCCACAAAAGACCTGACCCCCCATTCCCTGCTGCGCCTGAGGAAAGCTCCCAAAAGGACTGGAGGCCAAAGAAAATCATCAACACCTGCAATTTTAGGGAAGTTTTCCAACATTTTTTGGCTACAACAAATCATCCAAAATATTGGACCAATCGACCAATCCTTAGATGTTGTGGGGATCCCCCTGGGGTCCCAGGCGGCTGCGCCAACGCGCATGATCACGGCGTCCCCCACCGTGAGCGTCAGCCTACAGGCTAGTGAGGAAAGGACACCAATTTTGGTGATAAATATATATATATATATATATAATCACCGAAATGGGTAAGATTGATCATCTTTATGGAAAAGTTGGATAGATTTATCAATCACCAACTGGAAGTGCTATCCCATATATTAACATAATTGCAAATATATTAATAAATATATATAATTATATATATGTGTGTGAATCAACCAGGGGTTCGTGAATCCAGGGGGTAAACATAACTGTGAATTGGAGAGTGACAGCAAATGACTGGAAATCATCTCCTTCAGCCGGTCCCGCCAAGAGAAAAGGTGTGGGCTGTGGTTGAAGAAAAAGTAGGATTGCTCAACAGAAAAGTAAATCATGCCCCCTTGTTACCAGAAATCGTACAAATCAGCCCCAATCAGGTCTGAAAATCGGGTATACGCTTCAAATTGTCATCTTTTTTGGGAAAGCTGAATGAAAATCATGAGAAACCATCAAATCTGGTGGTCAAAAGCCTGGTACCAGAATGGTACCCTAAGTCATAGCTGGTTAAAAAAACTGGCTCCTGCCCAGTCATATGGAGGTTTCCTAAAATTGGGGAAACTCCAAATCATTCATTCTAATAGGATTTTCCATGAAATAAACCATCCAGCTATTGAGGTATCCTCCATTTTAGGTAACTTCACCCATCCCTATGGGCTTTCGGCGTCTGCACCTGCGAAGCATGACGCCAATCGAGGTGGAGATCAACATCATGATCTGCGGCCCAAAATTTGCGAATTTCCACATCTGATGTGATTGACTGTCTATATCTACACATTATATGATTGCGTATATGTATGTATATATATATGTATATATATAATATATGTATATTGTATATATATAATATATTCATATCATATATAATATGTACTGTATGTGCATGTATGTGCGCATACAATATTTTGAGGGCGACATGTGATTGTCAATGATGTCAATGTATTCATATGCATCCAATATTGCTAGGATTGGTAGGACCGCGAAGTCCACTCAACTGAGCTCCGGACCCAGAGCGCGCTCTGCGAAGCCAACAGCGCTAGCCTCCCATTTAAGGGCCAAGATGATCTGGGTTGCAAAAGCGCTGCCTATTTGATGCAATATGCAGTGATTTAGGGTTTGAGGGGTTTCAAGGTTTACGGTTTTAAGGTGTTTTAGATAGTTTCAGCCTTTTTGGGGTTAGGGGTTTAGGCTTTATAGGGTTTAATTTTTCGGAAGCTCCAAAATGTGTGGGCCTGCGCAGGAACTTGAGCATTTGGAAGGGACGGACAAACTCCAGGCATTTTCCGTATGATCTCATACACGTACAGAGCACTACTGAGCGAGCTTACACATGGGGGGCCCCTCTAAAACCATCAATTCCTGCAGCGCAGTGACCACCAACATTCACTCTCTCACTATCTATCTTGAAAATGCAAGAAATTGCTTCCTCCGCAAATTTCCTGAACCATCAATTGGGTATAGTTTGGAGTTCAGAACCTATGATAGGTCATGAACCCCATGAACCTTCATTCACTTTCATTTACCAGCTCTCTTGATGTCCAATACCTACCAAGATCTTGATCCATTGATCCATACCCCATCAGTCGCTGGAAAGTCACCTGCGACTCTTGCGCATCGCTAGGATCATTGTCAGGAAAAAGGTCCTGGCCAGGAGGCATGGACCAAAATTTCAATGGTTTGGGACCGCAGATTCTGTTGATTTAGTATTAACAGTTTATTAACATGTATTAACCATTCAATTTTAGTGGTACCCAATTTTGACCCAGCCCATACCCATTTTACCATACTTAACCTGCAGAAACCTTCAGGAATTCACAGTGTTCTTATGATCAACACGTGTATTACGGCAAATTCCAGGACCAGGACACCAAATTTTGGAGGTCAGTTCAAGGACTGTAATCCATTCTTGGGCCATTTTTTCACACGTTTCCCCATGTTCAAAAAAAAAAAAGCAACTCTTGGGCAACACCTCCCGTGTTTGCCGATGATCTTTATCCTTATAGTTCTTGTGATTAAATAGAATCCACATTCATTTTTTGTGGATGAATCCTAAATTGTGAATGGTGAAATCTGGTCTCGCAGCTGAGCAGCTTGTCCCCCATCTCACTGACCAAAACTGTAGCCAAAGCCTGACGGCTGAAACTTCAGTCAGACCCTCGGGGCGAGCCACCCATGTGTTCAACCAAAAAAACACCGCAGGTAAAGGTTGGAAACTTATAGAAACATATGTGAAACCAGTCGAGTCAAGCTGTCCTAAAAATAGCAGGTTATATGCTCAACTTGTGCTTCACATCTGTGCCAAATGATGTCAAAGTTCTGCCATCCAGGGTTTTGAGCCACATCCAATGAACTAAGTGAGTCTGAAACCTTTCGAGGTCAAGTCTCTCGTTGCAATGCATTACATCATTACATAGCAGTTCTTCAAAAACCAAACATCATCCCAAATCAGGACTAAACTCAAAATCTTGGCCCGTGAAACTGGGGGCGTTGAAGCCGTTGAAGCCCAGTTCAATGGTCCCATTGGTATGGACCCATCCCATATCCACTTTGGACCTAGTTATAAGCCACTTAGTGTGTATATATAATATACTATATATATACATATATCACCATGACCTCACTGAAAGGCCTATTCAAGCCCCCATTGGGCAGCCATGGGATGATTCCCCTCCAATGCTCATCATTCCAGGCTGAGGGGTCACACCACGTCATATCGGTCATACGAAAATCGTTCGAAATATAGAATTTCGAAGTAACCATTAATGTTAGACCAATATGGACCTAGAATATATATATATATATATATATATTATATATAATATAATATAATATGTATATATATATATATATCAAGTAACCCATATAATTCAACCAAATGACATATATATAGATACATATAGGAATATACGTCACCAATATATGGCTATCACCCAAGGCCTCGCCCGTGCCAGAGATCAGCGCCTGCCTAACGTGTTCGTTCGGCGACGAAATCCCCCAACAAAAAAGGCGCAGTAAGATGGGAAAATCCGCGAAACATGGCGGTTTTTTGAGGTTTCAATGGGAAAATCATCCAACACCCACCGGCTCAACGGATTGATCAACCCGAAGTCGTTCCCAGCCCCCAGCCATCCCCAGCCCACCTTTTTGCCGGTGCTTCGCTGCTGCCCCGCGGGCGGCCCACAAACTGCCGAGCCCCAGCGCTCCGCGGTGCTGCGGAGGGCGAGGTGGGCGTGGTGGATGGCCGTCTCTCCCACTGAACGCCCAGGAAGGCACCGGTGAAAGCTCCTCCAGTGGCGGATTTCAATGTTTTTTTGAGTTTTGGGTGGGGGTGGTTGAGTTAAGGGATGAGTTTTTGGTTGAGTGTTTGTGAATTTTGGTTGAGTTTTGGCTGAGTATTGGGTGAATTTTGAGGTCTTTGCGGGCAAGAATGGATGGAAATTGGGGCTGGAGGCTTAAAAATTGTGAGGTATGATAAATTATCATGATATACATAGGGACACGTGTTATATGACATGATATGAAGTGATATGAAGCAACAGAAGTTGGGTTCTGAACCTGCCAAAGAATGGGAAGGCACACCAAACTATTATATACATATGTACAACAAGGATATGCATCAGCTGACCCTAGAGATTTTGACGAAGTAACATTTAACTCGGACAGAAAGCAGAAACGTAGAAGGGCCAGTGACTGAGGGACCAAATCCACATTCTAGCAGGTCTGTTTACTTTGAGAGGTTTCTTCTACATTGTGGTGGGAGGCCGTCGCCGACAAGCCTAACTGGAAATCCAGCGAAGAATGGCTGGGTTTTTAGGGGATGTCCCATTCTTCTTTCATCCTCCACGATGAATTTGCTGAACATCTTGTCTATCTTTTGTTTTGTTCACTCCCATCAACAATACTTTAAAAAAATGCCAAGTATGCAAAATCACGCAAAATTCACGCAAAATTCACGCAAAGGAACCAAATTCACGCAAAATCCATAGAACTTATCCAAAAACATCCACAACAAATCCATGAAACGTAGGGACAACCCGCGTCTCCTGGCACGATCACCAGGCCTAAGAGGCCAAGGCGTATCAGCCGCCTAAGGTGAGGCAGTGTGGAAAGATGTGATATAAATAAATAGACAATGTGTATATATAATATAATATAATATAATATAATATAGTATAGTATAGTATAGTATAACATAATATAATATAATATAATAATATAATAATATAATATGTAATATAATATAATATAATATAACATAATATAAGATGAGATAATATAAGATAATATAATATAGATATAATATAGATATGATATAATATAATGTAATGTAATATAATATAATATAATATAAGATGAGATAATATAAGATAATATAATATAGATATAATATAGATATGATATAATATAATATAATGTAATGTAATGTAATATAATATATATATATTATTGTTATTCATCTACAGTCATCTATTATTTATTATTATTGCTCCTATTTGCGCAGATATCTATTGATTGTTACTACTATTAGAATTACATACCTTATTATACACTATACATATATATGTATACGATTAAAGTATAATTAACTTACAAATATAAATAGTAATTTAAAACATGTATATATATATACTGGGAACCCAAGATGCAGTCTGTTTTGGATTATTAAGCCTCCAATTGATGGTTGAACGTCTTCAAAACGATGGTCATTTATGTTCCAGGCGTGAATATATATATATATATACACACATAGACAATACATCTATGTAAACTATTGGAAACTTTTGTTATATCATATATATATATATATGTCATCTATGTCTAAGAATCGGATATATATATATATGTATTTATATATGTATTTATATATGTATTTATATATGTATTTATATATGATTATATGCATATATGCATATATACTTATATGTATACAGGCGTATACATTCTTGTATAATTACATATATAATGTATGCATGTACCTCTGTTTTGAATGGTCAAGCCTCGCTTTGATGGGCCAAAACCATCCAGAATGAGTTCCATGTGGGTTCGCGTACAATATGGATGAAATGATGTAGCAAGAAAGTCTATAATGACACATGCGTATATGTATTTATATATAATATATTATCTATAATATACAATATAATATATAATATAATATAATGTAATATGGAATATAATACATAATATAATATATAATATAATATATAATATAATATATAATATAATATATAATATAATATATCATATAATATATAATATAATATATAATATAATATATATATCATAATATAATAAATATATGCAATATAATATATATAACATATATTAAATATAGTATATAATATATATATATATATTATTTATAACATATAATATATATATATATAATATAATATACAATATATATATATAATATTTATGATATATAATATTATATATATAATATAATATAATATATATGATATAATATATAATATAATATATATATATATTCATATTATTTAATATTAATGTATCTCTTGCTTGCAATATTATGTTAATGCATGTCTTTCTTAACAAATAATATGTGATATAGAAACACATGTATGATACCGATACTGTACATGAAATGATGCGGCGTCACTTGCCCACATCAATGGGAATTACCATATGCATGGAATAGCCAACATAACATAACATACCACCCTATCTACGTCTATCTACTGTATATAATGTCCCCCAATTACCCTTCAGTAATCAAACATGTCCAGAACCCTCTTCTAACATAGCCAGGTCACCCTTCCTTCCCTGATTGGACAACAAATAAATGATGGTATGTGTCTATTTCAGACATCTTCACTACCACATCCTCATAGCCCTCTCATACCATATCATACCCTTACAGCTTTCCCACCTCCAAGTCTTTGATGCAAACGGCATGGCTTCTGCAATTGTGTGAACCATTTTTTTCCAAGAAAATCAGGCAGATCTTCCTATCAGTTGCGGATCTTGCCATCATCCAATTAAATGTGAAGTTGTGGCACAACTGACCTAAAGTGTCAATGGGCTGTGCTACAACTTCTTTGAGTCTTGAAGTCAGGCCACATGTCAGCTCCAGGAGTTTCCAGTAGGGGTAGATCGGACCAGCCGGATTGTCTTTTTCAATCTGCTTCAATCTCTGCTTCAATCTCCTGAACTATCTGAACCATTGATTTCTACTGATCCACAACATCTACAAACTGCCGGGACCCTGGGCCCATCATGAGAGTCCCTCTTGAAGAATCGGTCCTATCGCCTTCTACCACCAAATGGCTGCGGGTCACGAGGAAGTAACAGCTGTGCCAAAAACGAGATGCAAAAGTCAGGACCCAGATTTTTTATGCTAAACATCTTTCAACAGCATAAAATGGGAGATCACCAAAACCATAGGTGTCAATAATAGATGGTTTAGGGGTACCCCCCATTTCAGGACACCTCCACTTTCAACATCAAAGTTAAAACATTCCTCAACATCAGGCCCCATGTTCCAGCTATATGTTTTGTTTCAATATGACAACAAACATGTTTCATTATCATCAGCTCTCTTAGGCCCCCAGCCTGCAGCCGACACCTGCGCGACGTAGCCATCAGGCCTGCTGGGGGCAGCCTCCAAACTGCCGAAATCCACTGAATATCCATCGGTTTATATACCCTCTGGTAATTTAACATAGCTATGGAAAATCACCATTTTTAATGGGAAAACTCACTATAAATGGCCATTTTCCATAGCTATGTTAGTCATTACCATCAGTTTATATCTGTTTCCGGTTTCCCAAATCAAACATGGCGGGCCGCTGGAAAATCCCCGAGCCAGTCATGGAGGTCTCAATGAGAAATTCATCGAACCAAATGGGGGGATTTTCCAGCCATGTTTGACTACCGGAGGGTATCATTTTGGGGGACCCCATTTCCAAATACCGAGAAAAATTTGATATGTTGGCTATATATGGCTATATATGGCTATATATGGCTATATAGTATGTCAAAAATCTGGATGATTTAGGGGTCCCACATTCCAGGAAAATTCCAGCGGCAAGATCACGTGATATGCCCATCACATCCCCATATCCCCATAGTATGGTTGGTCTTGTAGGGTATGTCTTTCCCCATTGTCGCCCCATTTTCGTCCCATTTCCATTATTGTAGGGTATATCCCTATACTATATATATATATATTCCTCGTATATCCCTATTGTGTCCCTATTCTATCCCGATTATATCCATATTAATTACTTCCCAATGTCCCTCTATTATGCTCCTATTATTTTCCCTGTGTTTTCCCTTTATTCTATCCGGATATCCCCATTTCGTATGGCAAAAAATTTGGCTCTCTCTTTTCGTACGAACCCCGAACCTTGGGCGCAACTCCACTGTCTCCATCTCGCACCTGGAAGATGTGTCATGAATTTGGATGTTTTGATATATATATATATATATGTTGGATATATTTTGATGTATCTTGGATGTACAGTACCTGTGTTGGACATACTTTGGATCTATTTTGGATCGTCTTGGATATATATGTTGGATTCTTTGGATGTGTTACTGTTTGATGTTTGAATGATGTTTCAAGTCGGATGTGGGAGGATGTTTGATGTTGATTTGTTTCTCCCGAGAGCGATGATTTTTCTCGCCTGATTCCCCTGCATAGAACCGGCTTTGGCTCCCCACTTTTGTCTCTGAGTCTCGAAAAAAACAAAAAAAACTTGTTAGATCTTGTTAGTTTGGCATTGGGTCACTCATGGGTATTCAGCCAACCCCTAAAGCTGAACCTCCCAAACAAGAGTTTGTTTATTGAGGGGTTCTTAGTCACCAAAAACCACTCTTCGGGCTGGTTGAATCCAAGTCAAAGCCCCAGGAAATCCATCCTGAACTGGCTCAGGGTCGCCGGATGTCGCCGGTAGCTCTGGGTTTTCCCAACGGCAAGTTTCCAAGCTCTTGGTAGGAGCTCGGGAAGCGACCATTGGCCTCTCGATGATTTTTGGGGGACTTACCATTGGAAAAGTTAGTGAAACAGAGTTGCGCCCAACACCCCAGACACAAGCGCGGTAAGATGGGTAGAGAATTGTAGATAGAGAGGTAAAAGGACCAAATTTCCACTAGTGTGGCCATCATTCACCTACAGTGGATTGGAGCAACCCTGTGAAAACATGGGCAAATGACCTGCAATTGAGTCAACAATCAGCCAATATCATCGCTTTGGCCAGGAGTCCACTTTAACCTCAGCTTAAATCCATGATGAGTCGGGCCAAAGGCTCGAAGCCATGATCCTTCCATAGCTTGGACCCCAGTATCCCCAGTGGCGATGCCTCATGGAAAGCTCTGCAGGCATAATAGACGCCTCAGGAGATGGTAGAGATCCACGACGGTGAAATGGCGCAATACTACCAGCAACTACAAGGTCTACAGATATCAAAATGATCGCCCTAGTACTGCATGATTTATAGATGATCATAGTATGTTGTTTTTTTCCGCCCAGCTGACGTGAGGTCAGCTTGGAAAGTCCGCCAATACAGTAGCGATATATATATATATGTATAATATGTATATATATATATATATATGTATATGTATATTATATTGTATCATATATATATCATATGATATTAACTCATACTATATTATATCATAACATATCGTATTATATTATATTAATTAGATTACATCAGATCATATCATATTATATCATATCGTATTATATTATATTATATTATATTATATTATATATATTATGTTATATTATATTATATTATTATATACATATATCATATCCTTGGTGACGTATATCAAGCTCAACAAAAATCATCAGGCTGCCCGGGTTCCCTCACATGCGCATGCGTGGCGCGCTGCAAAGGTAGGATCAACAAAGTCCTGGTGGGAACCACGCTGATAAAGAATGGAGCCAATAAGAAATGGTCATAATATGGATACATATTGATATACACATATTCTAACACATAATATAGAGATACATTGTATGTACAATCTTTATTTGCATTCTACACATGTTAAATTATAAGTGTTCTTACTATTATATAATTGTTATACTATTATATGTGAAACAATGATCCTGGAGTAGATAGAATATCCACTAGGGGATAACGTGGATACTGAGCCATGAAAATGAGGGGATTAACCAATGATCATCTGCTTGGCGGTTTCAACCCCCTTAAAAATAGTTGTCATTCAAGATCAGGTAGAACGATATATAAGTAAAGATTAAATACAAAATACAAAACGGATATACTTACGTACATATATGTAGAATCATGTAGATATAAGATGTATTAGACATTTGCATACAGAGATTGTGTTTAATTTTACATTTCAGCATCTATACAAAGCCAAGACTGGCTGGTGGCATCTCACCAATTCATCAACACTGATGGAGAATGCAACCAACTCTGCCGTGACTAAAGCATTGAGATTGACTATGGATCCAACAACAATGGGAATAAACACGGAACATGGCTATGAAAGCACCAACCGTGATCCGTGGGAGTAATATAGTGAACCCAAAACATCTGCAAACAATTCATATTAACCAGTGACAAAGATCTGCCATATAATTGGCTGCAGAAACAGAAAGCCAACTTGAAAGCATGCCGAAACGAGTGGGTTCATTGCTGTCCTGTGCATCGCTGCCATCTAAGAGTTGTCCTGCCTGCATGCAGAGTACGATGTTGTAACGTTTGCAGCAGCAAACTGCCGGATGCAATGTCTGCTCTGCAAATCTCAGGCGCTGGATAATGTCCATCTTGAAACGAAAAATCACATGAACAATTAGAAGAATCGATAATGGTCCTGTGCCATCGTGCAATATCGCAGGCTATAGCGAAATCATGGCTTTGGAGGGCAATAAAGTCTGGCACTGCACCAAAGAGAGCTGATCCAAGCCACGATCTCAGCATGAACGTTGATCAAAACTCAACACCCTAACTTTGGGCAGGTAAATAAGGTTTGTCTGAAATTAAATTAGAGTACAAAAAATCTGAAAGTTTATATTCACAAAAATGTGTCCGATGTTTCCCAAAGTTAGAATGGTTACGGTATTTCTTTTGGTGTATGCCCCATTTTCAGACAAAGAGCGAACTCATTTCAATGGCCACACATTTCACCTGTTGGTCTTTGGTAATAAGAAACACCTCAATACACAATCCCCCTGTTTACTACTGTAATGGTGAACTCATGAAAAGCCATCTATAAACAAATGTTCAATGGCCATCAACGCAAATAATTCATCCATAAAAGGATATCATTCATCTAAAAACGTGTATAAGTCATCTATAAACCGATATGATTCATCATATTCATCTAGAAACATTTATATCATTCATCTACAAACCCATCTGATTCATCCATCAATCGAAAAACCAGGCGCCTCATTGGCGAAAATCAGGTGTCCCCAGGCGTCGGGCAGGTGCATGTTCACCTGCCCCACCTGCGAGAGCCCAAAACCATTTTTACCACCGGCTGGCCTGGGGTGCCCAATTGTTCAGACATAACCACATTAAAAAAAACAGAAACGGCAGTCTTGGACAGTAACATTCACTTTGCATCCCACTTGTCCGGTTCTATCATCAATTCCAGGGGTATGGGTTGGCCTCATGCCGATTTTCACTGGCCACAGCAATCCCAAGCTATACCAGTTGACCAACCTCTGCTGTCTGTGTCCGTCATGGGGGCTCTCCAAATGGCTGGGATGGTCTGAGTCAAAAGTCCGGGCTCTTTGGACCATGATCATTTTAGGGGTCCTCCCATCGTGACACATACAAGAAAAAATACCAACGGGTGGCTGATACCACCTTATGCCAACTACTGCCATGGACTCATTGCATTCGTTGCGGCTCAATCCTCCTGCGGCCATTGGTTTCCATCCTGGAAAATAAATAGTGCAGGGAACTCGCACCTAAGTGACCGGGAACCGAACATAGTGTGGTATTTCAATGGAAAAAAACAACAAAATATATTTATGTGGTAAACCCAATAAACATCAATAACCCATTTCCAAAATCAGTCAAAATCATCATAAATGGACGGTAGAAACCATCCCAAAATGGTAGTTGTTTATGGCAGGGTTTCTAAAACCATTCGTCGACCACCATCACCGCGCTGGGCCACCCAACATATCGGCCGTCACCAGGTGACCAAACGACTTGTGGAGACCAAACCCAATTCACCTGGCCCTGCTTCTCCTCCGACTGCGGCATCCAAATGGGGAATCCACTGACCCTTCACCAGGGATTTTCTTCAGATGGTCTATGTGGTATTTATATCGTATTAAAGGTGCGCATAGATAGATAGATAGATAGATAGATAGGATAAGATAGGATAAGATAGGATAAGATAGGATAAGATAGGATAGGATAAGATAAGATAGGATAAGATAAGATAGGATAAGATAGGATAAGATAGGATAAGATAGGATAAGATAGGATAAGATAGGATAAGATAGGATAAGATAGGATAAGATAGGATAAGATAGGATAAGAT